>ENA-OQJB01000135-OQJB01000135.1-human-gut-metagenome-genome-assembly--contig:-NODE-135-length-44837-cov-6.388727_pt1 | contig 44837 bp, 40 predicted proteins | sample MGYA00242599_ERZ504765 | MGnify/ENA primary metagenome ERZ504765 (study PRJEB26092, sample SAMD00036354) | human gut metagenome | host: Homo sapiens | study: EMG produced TPA metagenomics assembly of...
GTTTATTACTCGGTTCGAATAAAATTTGCATAAGTTTAATTTTTTAAACTGGTTGTATATGAATGAGGAATGATGTATAGTATTTGCGAGAGACACCTTCTTTCGTAAATGTTGCAAATGTTTGTTTTGGCACTTTCATTATACAACACATGGAATCGAGGTGTCTTTCTTTTATGCAAAATCACGAACTTGCTCATTTATAGTTATATAGAAAGCCTGGCAGTTTCGCCAATCTGTTTGTTTTTGCTTCCGGCTGTCTGGGATATCAGAGGAATCTGGCTGGCGCTCCCGGTAACGGCAGGAATTATGACAGGGATTTACGGGTTGATAAGAAAGGATAGAAAAAATGAAGAATAAAGTAAAATTCAGGCAACTGGGCAGTGTGACTCTTTTTGTCTGCCGGCATTCATTCCTCTGATCGTATTTTGGATTTATCCAATCCTGCGATCTGTCTATATTAGTTTCACAGACTGGGATTATATGACTCCGGACTACAATTTTGTATTTTTTGATAATTTTATTTCGTTGTTTCAGGATGCCAGATTTTACGATGCACTTTGGAACACAGTTGTGTTTACATTGGGAACGCTGATTCCGACGATCGTACTTGGTCTGATGCTGGCTCTTTTGATGCAGAAAGCATTTAAAGGAAGCGGGATCATCAAATTATTTGTTTTCGCCATGGATCACGCCGACTGTTGCAGTGTCGATCGTATGGACCTGGATCTACGATCCGAATACGGGAATTGCCAATACGGTAATGAGATTTCTGCATCTCCCCGAATTACAGTGGATTAAAAGTTCAGACACAGCAATGCTCGCTGTGATCATTGTGACTGTGTGGAAGAGTCTGGGATATGCGATGATCTTTTATCTTTCCGCATTGGAAAAGGTTCCGAAAGAGTTGTACGAGGCAAGCGGGCTGGATGGAGCAAAAAGGTGGCAGAGATTCCGGGATGTTACGATTCCGTGTATTTCTCCGACTACGTTTTTCCTGGTAATTATTACGATGGTAACTTCACTGCAGGCATATGATCAGATTCAGATTCTGACTCAGGGAGGTCCGTCCGGAAGCACAAGAACCTTGCTGTATATGTATTATCAGCTTGGATTTGAAGAGTTTAACATGGGGCAGGCAACTGCGGTGGCGATTGTGATGATTATAATCACCGTAGTATTATCGGCAGTACAGTTCGGTGCATCGAAAAAATGGGTGCATTATTAGAAAGAAGGACAGATTATGAAGATAAGAACAGGAATCGAAAAACTCGGAAAAGGAATGATTTTACTGATCTTCAGTATTTTCACAATCTTTCCGTTTGTATGGATGATTTTAAGTGCACTGAAAACAAAGGCGGAGATTATGGATGTCCGTTCATTTTTTCCGGCAGAATTCCAGTGGCATAACTTTTACCAGGTCATTTTTGAATCACCGCTTCTTCGATATGTCGGCAACAGTTTGTTTGTATCAGTGATCACGCTGGCGCTGCAGATCGTAACAGGTGCGATGATCGCCTATGCGATTGTTTTTATGAATTTTAAAGGCAAGAAAGCGTTGTTTGCAGTCATCATGGGAACTTATATGCTTCCGACAGCAGCAACATATATTCCGAGCTATATTATTCTGGCAAACTGGAATCTGCTGAACACGTTTACAGGGCTGATCATTTCCAACTGTGTCAGCATTTTCGGAATCTTTCTGCTTCGACAGGCATTTATGCAGGTTCCAATGGGACTAATCGAGGCAGCAAGAATCGACGGGGCAAGCTCCTGGAAGATTTTGTGGCGGGTCGTGTGTCCGATGACAAAATCTTCGTTCATCACATTTGGACTGATGAACTTTATTACCTGCTACAACAGTTATATGTGGCCTTCTCTGATCACAGATGCGGATGAGAAGATGATGGTGTCACAGGGATTGAGAAAATTCTTTATAGAAGGCGGTGCTTATGGAACAGAATGGCCCCTGGTCATGGCAGGAAGTACATTGATCGTACTGCCGCTTCTGATTCTGTTTGCATTTACGCAAAAGTGGTTTATCAATGGAATCGGCGGAGATACGGGTATGAAAGGATAATTCCTTTTTTACATAAAGAAAGCAAAGAAAAAATGACATACGATGCATGAAGGAGAAAAAAGAAAATGAAAAAGAGAATTGTATCAGCATTATTAGTTTGTGTACTTGGAATGTCCCTGGTGACAGGATGTGGAAACAATGCAAAGGCTGCAGAAACGACAAAGACGGCAGATGGAAAAATTCAGTTGGATCTCTGGTATTCCGGGGGAAAAACAGCAGTCAATGTATTTCAGGACATTGTAGATGCATTCAATGAGTCTCAGGACAAATATGAAGTTAAGACAACAACACAGGCGGATTATACAGAGACTTATGAAAAACTGCAGGCAGGGATTGCAGGAAAGAAAGCTCCGGACATGGCACTTCTGGATACAGATAAATCCAGAAATCTTTCTGAAAAAAATCTGGTTGCAGACATCAATGAGTATGTAGAAAAAGATGATTCCTTTGAAAAAGATGATTATCTGCCGGTATTTTATGAGCAGGGGGAGGATGAGAACGGAAAATTGTTTGCACTGCCTGCATATGGTACAACACAGGTGATGTACTACAATAAAGCGGCATTTGAAAAAGCGGGAATTGACCCGGCAACGATCAAGACCTGGCAGGATCTTGCAGCGGCAGCAGAGAAAATGACAGCTTCTGATGGTTCCTTTGTGGGCTGGGAGCCAATGTGGGGCTCAGGAAATCTGATTGATGCAGCACTCAGCAACGGAGCCTCTCTTCTGAGTGAGGATGGGAAAAAAGTGATGATCAATTCAGACGAATGGGTAGAGGTATGGGAGAGCTTCCGTACATGGATTCACGATGACAAGATCATGAAAGTAAATTCCGGTGGACAGGGCTGGGAATACTGGTACACGACGATTGACGACGTTCTGCAGAATAAAGCAGGCGGTTATACAGGTTCTTCCGGAGATCAGGCAGATCTGGACTTTAGCATTGTGGGAGCCATGGAACAGCCTGGATTTAACGACAACCCTTCAGCACCAACGGCAGATGCACTGCAGCTTGTGATGCTTCAGAATTCTTCTGATGAAGAAAAAGAAGGTGTTTATGAGTTTATGAAATATTTTACAACTCCGGAAAATCAGGCAAAATGGTCCATGGGCACAGGATATGTGGCAGTACGTGAGTCTACACAGGAAGTAGAAGAGTTTAAGTCTTATGCAGAAGAAAATCCTCAGGCACTGGTTCCGCTTCAGCAGGCATCTCACGGAACACCGGCTCTTCAGGATCCGACAGGAGGAAAGATTCTGGATGCCCTGTCAATTGCAGCGGATAAGGTAGAGTTGGAAAACGTACCTGCACAGGAAGCTCTGGATGAAGCACAGAAAACAGCACAGGAAGCATTGGATGCATTATAAAATGAGAGATCAGATTAGATTTAAAATCGGAAAAGAAGAAAAAATATTCAGGAAAAATGGATTGAAATTCCAGAAGGAACAGAACACATTCAGATGATGATAGAAATGCCCGAAGAATTTCGGTATATGGCATTCTTGTTTCTGGAAGATCCCAAAAAAGAAATTCGGTTTCAGAAGCTGCTGGGATATGGGCAGCAGAACCCGGGAATCGGAAAAAGTACAAAAGATACAACGATAGGAGGTGTTCCGGGAGAGATTTATCCCGGAACATGGAAAATCGGAATCGGTATTTTTACAGAATATGTTGCGCAGAAGCTGGGAGAACAAACCGGAGAAATTGTACTGACAGTTTCGGACCGGAAAGATGTGGTTTCTGATCCGATCGGCGGAGAATGCTGGGGGGAAAACGGACTTCATGTCTCGGAAAAAAGCTATCGTTGGGAGAACGTATTTTGTCCGGAATCCGGATGGTATAAGGGTGATTTTCATACGCATACGAGGTTGTCTGACGGAAAAGAGACGATCGGGCATGCTTCTGAAAGAGCAGAGGAAAGCGGTTTGGATTTTTATGTGCCGACAGAACATAATCTGATGCATACCGGCTGGTGTAAGACTTCACTCTGTGTGCTTCCCGGAATTGAGGTAACGACAGATAAAGGACACATGAATCTGTTTGGAATTACGGAAATGCCGGAGAAAATTCTGGAGATCGTGAAGCATAACGGAGATGAGATCATAGATACGTATATGGATCAGACGATAGCACAAGCAAAACAAAAAGGATGGATTCGCAGTATCAATCATCCGTTTCTGACCATCTGGAAGTGGCAGTTTGAAAATACGGATCTGCGGGATATCAACTGTATGGAAATCATCAATGATCCGACATATCCGGATGGACCGGGATCTAATGATATGGCAATTCGTTTTTTGGATAAAGTATGGAATGAAGGAATTCGTGTGTTCGGAGTGGGAGGAAGTGATTCTCACAATCTGGAGGATGAATTTTATGAAGGGGCAAGCCTTCCGTCTGCGGTGGGAGATCCCGCAACATGGGTATTTTGTGACGGATTAAGTCCGAAAAATCTGATGAATGCAGTAAGGCAGGGACATCTGTGTGTGACCAGATTCTGCAAAATAGAGCCAAAAATCAAGGTGGATGGTCAGGACTGTCTTCCGGGAGATGAGATCACTGCAAAGAAGTGTGAGATTACATATCGGGCGGAAATTTTGGGACTGACAGAAGAACCGGAAGCATTTCTTGTGATGAATGGAAATTATGTGGAACTTCCGGTCAGTTCGTCTGAAAACGGAAAATATCATGTAGAGACACACTTGATTCTGGAAAATACTTCCTGGCAGTGGATCAGACTGGAAGTCAGAACAAAGAAAAAAGAATTTCTGGGATATGTAAATCCGGTATTTCGAGGAAAGAAAGAGCCGGAGAGGACCACTTTCGGAGAAATCAAAGGAGAGACAGAAGGTTTAACAGATGATTAAAGGTATTTTATTTGATAAAGATGGAACTCTGATTGACTTTTTTTCCTTATGGATGGGTGCGGCAAAAGCGGTCGTAATACAGTTTTTAAAAGAAAATGAGCTTTCGGAGGAAGTAAAGGAACGTGTGTTTTATGCTATGGGAATTGAGAATGGAGAAATCGATCCTTATGGCGGGCTTGCGTATAAGTCCTATTCAGAAATTGCTCTGGATATTACGGATGAACTTTCAAGGGAGCAGATTTATCTGGACAGCCGAAAAGTGAGGATGCAGCTGGAGCGGCTGTTTGCTGAATATGTGACGGAAAGTCAGGCACAGTATGTGGAAACAGCGGACATTAAAGCAGTCCTTGATTCGCTGAAACAGAGAAACATTTGGATCGGACTTGCAACAGCAGATACTGTGCCGTCTGCAAAAAACTGTCTGAAAAGGCTGGAGGTACTGGAAAAATTTGATTATGTGGGAGCGGATGATGGTGTCCTGCGCCCGAAACCGGAAGCAGATATGTTTCTGGAATTTCAGAAAAAATTCGGACTGAAGCCGCAGGAAATCGCAGTGGTTGGAGATACATATAATGACATTCGTTTTGCAAGAGAAAACGGGGGAGTTGCCATTGGTGTTTTAAGCGGAGTGAGTCAGGAAGCAGATTTTTGCGGGGAAGCAGATTATATATTAAATTCTGTGGGAGAACTTCCGCAATTATTGGAACAGATATAGATATTAAGGAGGCATTGCTGTGGCTGAGATTCAGTTGAAACATGTATATAAAAAATATGAAGACAAAGTAGTTGCGGTACAGGATTTTAATCTTAAGATCAAGGATCAGGAGTTTGTGATTTTCGTAGGTCCTTCCGGATGTGGAAAATCGACAACGCTGCGGATGATCGCAGGATTGGAGGAAATATCCGACGGGGAGCTTCTGATCGATGGAAAAATGATGAATCAGGTACAGTCATGCGACAGAGATATTGCAATGGTGTTTCAGAATTATGCACTGTACCCGCATATGACCGTATTTGAGAATATGGCATATAGCCTCCGGCTGAAAAAGGTACCGAAAAAAGAACGCAGACAGAAGGTGGAGGAAGCGGCAAAGATTCTTGGACTCGAAGGGGTTCTGGACAGAAAACCGGGAGAACTTTCGGGCGGGCAGAAGCAGAGAGTGGCAATGGGACGTGCAATTGTACGGAATCCAAGAATTTTCCTGATGGATGAGCCATTGTCCAATCTGGATGCAAAATTAAGAACACAGATGAGGGCGGAGATACTGAGGCTGTACCAGAAGCTGAAAACGACGTTTATTTATGTGACGCATGATCAGACAGAGGCGATGACACTTGGAACCAAGATTGTAGTGATGAAAGACGGAGTGATTCAGCAAGTCGCATCACCGGAAGAACTTTACAACTGTCCGGCAAATACATTTGTGGCAGGTTTTATCGGAATGCCGCCTATGAATTTCTTTCAGGGGAAATGCTGCAGAGGCGGAGAATATGGAACCTATCTTCAGATTGGAGATTTTGCGGTCAATCTGACAGAAGAAGATGCCGAAAGAGTTTTCCGAAAGGGATATATGGGTGAGGTGATCACAGTAGGTGTGCGTCCGGAAGATCTGGTACTTACAGAGGAAGGAACAGAGCATGAGGTTCTGGTGTATGAAATGCTCGGTGCAGAAACCTATCTTTATTTTACATACGAAGGGAAGGATGTGGCATTGAGGACAAATGCAGACACACCATATAGACGGGGAGACAGGATTTCTTTTTGTCTCAGAAATGATAAACTGCACTTGTTTGACGGTGACACCGGGATCAGAATATAAGAAAGACGGCGGAAGGAGACTTCTGCTGTTTTTTTTGTGCAATTGCAGGAATCTGGGTATATCTTACATCAAAATTATGCTATACTGAAACAGTAACCAGAAGGAATTCAAGAAAAGACAGCAGGTGATGATATGAGCAGTTTTAAAGACGTGGTTGGACACAAAAATATAATACAGTATATTGAAAATGCGGTAAAAACAGATAAGGTTTCCCATGCATATATTTTGAATGGGGAAAAAGGTTCCGGAAAACGACTTCTGGCAAATTTGTTCGCTATGAGCCTGCAGTGTCAGAACCGGGATGAAGACGGAGACGCATGCGGAAAGTGCCAGTCCTGCAAACAGGCAGCATCGAATAATCAGCCGGATATTATCAGGGTGACACACGAAAAACCAAATACGATCAGTATTGATGACATCAGAGAGCAGATCAACAATGATATTGTGATCAAGCCATACAGCAGCAAATATAAGATCTATATTGTACCAGATGCAGATATGATGAGTGTACAGGCGCAGAATGCGCTGTTGAAGACGATCGAGGAGCCGCCGGCTTATGCGGTGATCCTGCTTCTGACAGAGAATGCGGAGATTCTTCTTCCCACGATTCGTTCCAGATGTGTAATGCTGAAGCTGAGAAATATCAAAGATCAGCTGATCAAAAAATATCTGATGGAACAGATGGAGATTCCGGATTATAAAGCAGATGTGTGCGTGGCATTTGCGCAGGGAAATATGGGACGTGCGATCATGCTTGCGACATCAGAGCATTTTAACGAGATCAAGGAAGAGGCAGTTCATCTGCTGCGTGAGATTAATGACATGGATGTGGATGCGCTGGAGGCAGCCGTAAAACGAGTGGTTTCTTATAAGATGAATATCACAGACTATCTGGATGTGATCTCGGTATGGTATCGGGATGTGCTGATCTATAAAGCCACAAAGAATGTGGATCAGGTCGTATTTTCTGATCAGCTCAGATTTATCAAGGATCGGGCAAGCAAGAGCTCTTACGAGGGAATCGAGAATATTCTGGACGGAATTGAAAAGGCAAAGGCCAGACTAAAAGCAAATGTCAATTTTGAACTGACGATGGAATTGCTTTTATTGACAATAAAGGAGAACTGATAGAATGACAAAAGTGATTGGAGTAAGGTTTCGGACAGCCGGAAAAATCTACTATTTTTCACCGGGAAAGTTTGAGATCAAACAGGGAGACCACGTGATTGTGGAGACTGCGCGCGGTGTAGAGTATGGAAAGGTTGTGATCGGAACCAGAAAAGTAAAAGATCAAGAGGTGATACAGCCGCTGAAGTCTGTCATTCGGATCGCCACAGAGCAGGATCAGAAGACAGAAGAGAAAAATAGAGAAAAAGAAAAGGAAGCATTTCAGATTTGTCTGGAAAAGATCAGAAAGCATGGTCTGGAGATGAAACTGATCGATGCGGAATATACATTTGACAACAATAAAGTGCTGTTTTATTTCACAGCAGACGGGCGTATCGATTTCCGTGAGCTGGTAAAAGATCTGGCAGCAGTATTTCGCATTCGGATCGAGCTGCGTCAGATCGGTGTAAGAGATGAGACGAAGATCCGGGGCGGAATCGGAATCTGCGGAAGACCATTATGCTGTCACACGTATTTGTCCGAGTTTGCTGCAGTTTCCATTAAGATGGCAAAAGAGCAGAATCTGTCCCTGAATCCGACCAAGATCTCCGGAGTGTGCGGAAGGCTGATGTGTTGTCTGACGAACGAGGAAGAGACTTATGAAGAATTAAACAGCCAGCTTCCGTCAGTAGGAGATACGGTTACGACTTCAGATGGATTGACAGGAACGGTCCATTCCTTAAGTGTTCTGAGAAAACTGGTGAAAGTAGTTGTAAATCTGGAAAACGATGAAAAAGAAATCAGGGAATATCAGGCGGAAGAATTAAAATTCCGTCCGCGTAAGCGAAAAGCGAAGGTCTCAAAAGAAGAGATGCGCAAGCTCGCGGAACTGGAAAAGGGAGAAGGAGCGTCAAGATTAGATGACAAATAATTTAAAATCCGGAGAGCGTCTGGATGATCTGCAGCTTAATGGGCTTCAGATCATCCAGGATCCGGAACGATTTTGTTTTGGGATTGATGCGGTGATGCTTTCTGATTTTGCCAGGGTCAAACCGGGGGAGAAGGTTCTGGATCTGGGAACCGGAACTGGGATCTTACCGATTTTATTGTCCGCAAAGACCAGAGGAGAGCATTTTATCGGACTTGAGATTCAAAAAGAAAGTGCTGATATGGCGCGAAGAAGTATAGAGTGGAATCATCTGCAGGAAAAAATTGAGATTGTGCAGGGAGATATCAAAGAGGCGGCAGCGTTATTCAAGCCGACTTTTTTTGATGTGATCGTGACCAATCCACCGTATATGCTGAACCAGCATGGTCTGCAGAATCCGGGAGATGCCAAAGCGATCGCGCGGCATGAGATTTTATGTACTCTGGATGATATTTTACGAGAGAGCAAACAATTACTTGCGGACGGGAAAGGACGGTTTTATATGATACATAAACCGTTTCGTCTGGGAGAGATTCTGACGAAGATGAGTGAATATAAGATCGAACCGAAGAGGATCCGATTTGTGCATCCTTATATTGATAAGGAACCTACGATGGTGCTGATTGAAGGTCTTCGAGGCGGAAAACCGAGGGTAACGATCGAACCGCCTATAATTATGTATACCCGGTGAGGGTGAGAGAAAGGAAACAGCATGACAGGAACGTTATATTTGTGTGCAACTCCAATCGGAAATCTGGAGGATATGACTTTTCGTGTGATCCGTACACTCAAAGAAGTGGATCTGATCGCAGCGGAGGATACAAGAAACAGTATCAAGCTGTTAAATCATTTTGAGATACAGACACCAATGACCAGTTATCACGAATACAATAAATACGAAAAAGGAAGAAAGCTGGTAGAAAAGCTGTTGGAAGGACAGAATATCGCTTTGATCACAGATGCCGGGACGCCCGGAATTTCGGATCCCGGAGAGGAACTTGTGAAGATGTGCTATGAATCCGGAATTCCGGTAACATCTCTTCCGGGGGCAGCAGCCTGTATTACGGCACTGACAATTTCCGGGCTGTCTACCAGACGATTTGCATTTGAAGCATTTTTGCCATCAGATAAAAAGAACGGGAACAGATTTTAAAGGAGATGGAGACTGAAACGAGGACTATGATCGTATATGAAGCACCTCATCGTCTTGTAAAGACTCTGAAATTGTTTCTGGAGCGGCTTGGAAACCGGAAGATTACCGTATGCCGGGAGTTGACAAAACGTCATGAGACAGCTCTTGCAGTGACTTTGGAAGAAGCAGTGGCTCATTATGAGGCAAATCCTCCAAAAGGGGAATGTGTTCTGGTGATCGAGGGGAAGAGCCGGGAAGAAGCCCGGGAAGAGGAGAGAAAACAGTGGGAAGAAATGACCATTGAAGATCACATGGAAGTATACACAAAACAGGGAATGGATAAGAAATCAGCAATGAAAGCTGTCGCAAAGGACAGGGGAGTGTCTAAGAGGGATATTTATCAATATCTGGAAAGCAGAAAATAAAAAAGGAACACGGAGATCAGTGAAAGATTTCTGTGTTCCTTTTTTGTACGATGAGCTTATGTGATTCAGATTTTTTTGATATCCACAACCTCTCCGTCTCTCATGGAGATTACTTTTTGTCCTGCAATCTCAGTTTCTCCCCGCTTGTTAGTTACATAGAGGACTGTAATGCCAAGCTCTTTGTTGATGCGCCGGATATCACGCATCATTTCTTTTCTGCGATATTCGTTCTGTCGGGCAAAATCTTCATCGACCAGAAGGACTTTTGGTTTGCATACAACAGCACGTCCAAGTGCAACGCGTTGTTTCTGCGCCTCATTGATCACCCGGATCTTTTTCTCAAGAATGTCCGTGATATTGAAAAAATGTGCTGCCATTTTCACACGGCTGTCAATAATCTGCCGCGGAAGATTGCGAAGGCGCAGTCCAAGCGCGATATTGTCATACACGTTTAAGTGAGAATAGAGCTGATAATTCTGAAACGCCATGGCAAGACTACGGTCACGGGGCAGAATATCGTTGAGCAGATCTTTTCCGAGATAGATTTCACCGGATGTAATATCCTCCATACCACCGATCATGCGAAGTATGGTGGATTTTCCGCAGCCGCTTGGTCCGAAAAAGGTAACAAACTCTCCGTCTTCTATATGCAAAGAAAGATTTTTGACAGATACAAATCCGTTGGGATATGTCTTGTTCAGATTTTCAAGAGTAATACTCGCCATCAGAACACCTCCTTATGTCTAACATCAGTGTACCATATTCAAACCTGCAAAACAATCTATTGCAGCATGAATTGAGACAGGACCACGCTGGCTGCAAGTCCGGCGAAGGTGGCAATCAGCGCTCCAGTCAGTGTGTAGCGGGAGTTTTTGATCTTTGCGGTCATGAAATAGACACTCATAGTATAAAAGATGGTCTCTGTACAGGACATGGAAATGGATGCGATCAGTCCGATCAGAGAATCCGTACCAAACTCTTTATAGAGATCCAGAAGAAGTCCGGTAGCGGCTGAGGAAGAGAACATTTTGACAACCGTAAGAGGAACCAGTTCTCCGGGAAATCCAATGGCAGCAGTAAACTGCCCGATACAGGAGGAAATCATCTCCAGAAACCCGGAAGCGCGGAGAATACCCACTGCCACCATAAGTCCGATGAGTGTGGGCATGATCTTGAGAACGGTTAAAAATCCGTTTCGGGCACCTTTGATGAAATGTTCATAGACGTTGATCTTCATCAGAAGTCCATAGACGATGATGGCAAGGATCAGAAACGGGACAATAAAATTGGTGAGGTAGAGAAAAAGATTCATGGCTGACTCCAAAATAAAATCAGATTTTTAAATCTATATGCGGTTTCAGAGAATAACATCCCTCAAGAACTCATAAGATAAAACAAAATCGATTTTGGGAGTTTGCCATGTCAGATCGTTTGCGAAAGAGCACAAAAAAGCAAGTCATCTCGATCATTCTTGTTCTTACCTTGCTGTTGTCTGTGATATTGTCCGGATGTCACGGGCAGTCTTCAGAAATCCAGAATAAAAAGTTCAGAAAATTTACCGAAACCTTATTTTGTCAGGAAGTGGCGTCAAATACGGTCAGTCTGCATTATACACTCAAAGACCCCGGTCAGTATGGGATTCAGGATTCCCCGGTTACATTCGGATATTTTAATACGGATAAAGGAACCCGAAAAATTTCCACAGAAAATACACAGGCGGCATTGAAACGATTTTCCTATCGGAAATTATCAAGGGAAAACAGGCTTACATATGATGTGTTGGATTATTATCTGGAGTTATCTAAAAAAGAAAGTGACTATCTGCTGTATGAAGAGCCCATGGGGACAGTCAGCGGTGTGCAGACACAGATTCCGGTACTGTTGTCAGAATATCAGTTTCAAAGTAAAGAAGATGTGGATGCTTATCTGGAGTTGATGAAAACAACACCCGATTATTTTAATTCCCTGATCGCATTTGAACAGGAAAAGGCACAAAAAGGGCTTTTTATGGCAAGCTATACGGCGGACACCGTAATTGAACAGTGTCAGGCATTCATTGATATGGGAGACTCCAACTATCTGATTTCCACGTTTGTTGATCGGATCCAGAAGCTTACAGATCTGTCCGAATCGGAGAAAAGTGATTATATCCAGAAAAATGCATATATGCTGCAGACCTATGTGTTGCCGGCCTATCAGCAGCTGATTAAAACCGTGGTGGAGTTGAAAGAATCCGGTAAGAACGAAGAAGGACTCTGTTATCTGCCAAACGGCAAAGAATATTATGAGCTGACAGTGCAGGCGTCCACAGGATCTGCAAGAACAGTTCCTCAATTACAGAAACTGACAAATAATCAAATGAAAGATGATCTGGCGGCAATGAAAGCTGTGATCGGACTGACAGCAGAACAGGCAAAGGAAACAGCAGTGATGGAATCTACCGATCCAAAAGAAATATTAAACAGCCTGAGTCTGGATATTCAGAAGACATTCCCAAAACTTCCCCAGACGAGTGTAGAAGTAAAATATGTGCCAAAAGCCATGGAAGCACATCTAAGTCCGGCATTCTATATGATACCGGCACTGGATGACACAGAAGAAAATGTCATCTATGTCAACCAGGCCCAGATGGGTAATAAGCTGACACTGTATACAACACTGGCTCATGAGGGGTATCCGGGGCATCTGTATCAGACGGTTTATTACGCATCAACAAAACCGGATCCACTGCGCAGTATTTTCAATTTTGGCGGATATGTGGAAGGCTGGGCAACGTATGCGGAAATGGGTTCCTACTATCTGGCAGATTCGCTTACCAGAGAGCAGGCGGTTCTGCTTCAGAAAAACAGTTCCATTTTGCTGGCATTGTATGCGCTGGCAGATATGGGCATTCATTATGATGGGTGGAATCGGATGGATACTGTAAAATTTTTCAAAGAATATGGAGTCGGAAGTGCGGAGATCGTAAATCAGATTTATGATCTGATCATTGGATCTCCGGGAAATTATCTGAAGTATTATATCGGCTATGTAGAATTTCTGGAATTAAAGAAAAAATGGGTCGAAAAAAAGGGCGAGGATTTTTCCCAGAAAGAATTTCATAAGGCAGTACTGGATGTAGGACCGGCACCGTTTGAACTGGTAGAAAAATATATGTGGCAGGGAGAAAAATAAAAGATGTTGAATTATCTGTGGGCAGGAATGATTATAATCGGAATCATATATGGTGCATTCACCGGAAAAATGCCCGATATCACGAATGCAGCTCTGGATTCTGCAAAAGATGCAGTAACCTTGTGTATTACAATGGTGGGAGTGATGGCATTCTGGATGGGAATCATGGAAATTGCGTCCCGGGCGGGAATTATTGAGATGGCATCGAAAAAAATGAGACCGCTGATCCGATTTTTGTTTCCTGATATTCCGAAAGAGCATCAGGCGAATCAGTATATTACAACAAACTTTATTGCAAATTTTCTGGGGCTTGGCTGGGCGGCAACGCCTGCCGGACTTCAGGGAATGCAGGCACTGGCCGAATTAGAACAGGAAAGAAGGATGAAAAGAGCGCCGGGAAAGGCAAGAAAGCCCGGCGTGGCATCCAATGAAATGTGCACATTTCTGATCATGAATATCTCTTCGCTGCAGTTGATCCCGATCAATGTGATCGCCTACCGGAGTCAGTATGGAAGTGTGAATCCGGCGGCAATTGTAGGTGCGGGGATTGTGGCGACAACAGTGAGTACGCTGGCCGGGATGGTGTATTGTAAGATTATGGACAGGAAGAGATAAGTCCGATCCGGGCATACTCGATCAATTCTTCTTCCACGCGTTTCATCACTTCTTTTGTCTCCGGATTGGTATAAGGGATCCTGGCAATGATTTTGGGAATATAGTTTTGCTCTTCGATGATATCCAGACTTTCCCGGAAGTTAATATCATAAAAATAAGCAAGATAAGAAATCCAGTAATCCATCGGTGTTACCCGGTCAGAGGACAGGATACATTCATGACGTAAAATAGAATCTCTTACTTTTGGAGAAATCGCAGAGGCGCCTGTTTCCTCTGCGGAAGTATCCATAAAAGTTTCCAGTCTGTCTTCCAGTTTTACACGGCAGTTGTCCAGTTTATCGGCATCCCGGATGATCTTTGCATGAAGTAAAGTACGTGCATCGGAAATTCCATCCAGCTTAAAATCACTGTGTTTGGCAATGGAAATACGGATGATTTCGTCAAAATCTGATTCTGGAATAAAGTTACGGATCAGATTTTGATGAGGCGCATTGTCGAACAGAATTTTGACTCCGTAAGCTGCGTGATCCATCGTGTCAGGGAGAAAACTGTCAAATTGCTTCAACTGTTCAAAACGTCCGATATCATGCAGCAGTGCGATCATCTTGGCGAGGGACGTATCTTCCTCAGATAATTTCATACGGGCGGCAATATCGGCACTTTCTTTGACAACACCGTAGGTATGTACGATTTTTAGACGAATTTTGTCATTGTGGCAGTCGTAGTCTTTTAAATAATTGTTGAATTGGGTTTTGGCGGTATAAAAATCCATGAAAATAGTACGCTCCTTATCATTGTCATAAATTTTGTTATTTTTATTTTGATGAGTTTCTCGGGGAATGTCAAGTGGGATGAAAAGAACTATTACTCAAAAATGGGGCATGTCATTTAAAATGAGGTGCTCCATTTTTGAGTTTCTTTTATCTTTCATCATTAAGATATGTATTTCGAAGAGATTCTAATTCTAAATGTGTATTGGTAATAGCTTGTTGAACATCAATTTCAGAATCTAACAATTTATATATCCAGTCACAGACAACAGCATCAATTTCGTATTGAGGGATGACCTTGTTATTAGATAGTTTGGGAGGAATTGTAGGCTTGGTATATTTATAAATAGAATGATATAAAGGAAGCCAAGGATACAACTCTGTTAATTCATCATTGGTGTAGGTGCTATTTAGCGCAGAAAGCCCACCTAATAAAGAGGAATAGTTTGTAATTTGCTCATCGCAAGTCCATTTGAGAAATTCAAAAGCTTCTTGTTTTTTATCAGAGTGACTATTGATACCAAGTCCCCAACCACCAAGCAAAGGAGAATGACCAGGAATTAAGTGATAGCCTATTGAGCCCACAATACTATTTTTTCTCAGGTCAGTAACATCAGATAAAAATGATGGATATGAAATAAGCATTGCGGTTTCTCCCTTTAGAAAATCATCGACAACACTGATATCTGTAGCTGTTCTGTAATCGGGTTTTGCATTTTTTATAGATTTGTATAAATTAATATATGCTTTTAAGGAATGATCGGAGTCTAAACAGACATTTCCATGTCGATTGAAAAGACTGCCGCCATATGATCTGAGACGCATATATATTTCAGGAGTTAGGCATTCGCTATAGGCAGTAGGTATGGAAATTCCATATGAAATTGCAGTGGTCTTGTTTGTAAAGAAATCGGCAATTGTATTAAATTCTTTCAAAGTACTGGGTGGACGAAGTGAAATATTATTTTCTCTTTCATAATCATTTTTTAATGCCGTGTTTTCAAATAAATCTTTTCGGTAATAAAAAATTTGTGGAGCATACATAAAAGGAATGCCGTAATAGCGACCGTTAAAAATGCTGTAATACTTCAAACAATTCGGAAGAAAGATATCAGGGTTAATGGAATGAAATTTAGTAGTGATATCTTCTAATATCTGCTCAGAGGCAAGGGAAGGAAGCCAGGGAATATCATACATAAATACGTCATAAGGCTGTTCGTTGTTTGAACGGTATTTTTCTACAATAGTTTCATATAAACGATGATGTGGAAGAATCGTTACATCTGCATGAATATCTGTTTGTTTTCAAAGTTTTTAATAAACCCAGCAGAGAATGAACTTGAGACGTATCAAGCATTAAAACACGAATTGTTTCTTTAAATTCTTTTTTCTTTTTAATAACGTGTGATTTATCACATGAGTTATAATTATAAAATTTTCCCCCACTTAAAATAATTTTTCAGTTTCTTTTGTTAGAGGTGACTGGAGTTGCTCTAACAGAAGTTTAGAGGCCAACTGACCGAGTTTCATTGCCGGGCGCACCGTAGAGGCAGAGGAAAAGGAGTGTGTATGAAGATTCCAATGCTCCTCACCTAAAGTGAAAACAGGAATATCGTTGGTTGTATATCCTAAAATTTTTATACCTTCAATAATTCCGGCGGCTAATGATTCGGAAGTTGCAACAATCGCTTGTGGAATTCTTGATCGGAGAAGATGAATGGTTTTTCTGAAAGCATCTTCTTTACTCATATCTGTTTGAAAAAAGGCGTATGCAGGTGGTGACAAATTATAGTTTTTAAAGGCATCACAAAATCCACGTATGCATTCAAATTCACAGCCATAACTTTCTGGACCTGACATGAGATAGATATCAGTAAAACCAGATTGTAATAGGGATTCGATCATGTTTCTTAAAAGAATTCTATTATTGAAAGAAACAAAATTAGCATCCAGACTGTGAATATTTCTATCAATTAAAACAAGTGGAATATTCTTAGATGTAAAATTATCATAATAGAACTTCCAATTCATAGGTTGACAAGAAACTAAAATCAGTCCACATACTTGTTTCTTCAACAAATTATGGACAATGTTTTTTTCGGATTCAGGTATATTTTCAGAGAAGTCAAGATTTAAATAGTAATTTGTATTCTGGAAATATGATTTGATTCCTTGGAAGAGCTGCACGTAATAACTATCATTCAAACTAGGTAAAATCACACCAATATCTGTATTTGTTTTAGATTTCAAATTTTTGGCATTTTGATTAATGGAATAGTGAAGTTCATTAACGGCATCTTGTATTTTTTTAGAAATTTCTTTGCTGACAGGTTTGGTATTATTTAAATAGTTTGAAACGGTAGCGATAGAAACACCAGCTAGATTTGCAACATCTTTGAGAGTCGCCATAATCGTGCCTCCTTCCTTAAATTAAAAAAACATGAATTGACTTTTTTTCAACATACCACAAAAGTATGAAAAAGTAAATTAGATGTAAACAAATGTTATTAAATTTAAACGTTTAAATTTAATAGAAAGAAAATTTAACTTAAAATATTGAATTAAATGAAAATGATAGATAGAATGAAGATAAAATTAAGCAAGAAAATTATTATTAAAGGAGGAAGATAGTGATGAAAAAAAGATTTCTTGCAATGTTATTGGCAGGAGCAATGGTTATGGGGCTTGTGGGATGTGGAAGTTCAGAAAGTTCGAAGGAAACAACGAATGAAAAGACAGGTGCGGAAAAATTTAAAATTGGAGTTTCCATTATGGAATTAACGGCGTATCCATGGTTCCAGGGAGTTGTAGATGGATGTAATCAGTGGGCAGAGGAAAATGCAGCAAACAAAGGCGTAGAAATCAAATTTGATTTTGAAGATTCCCATTCAGATGTACAGACAATGTTGACAAACCTGGATAATATGCAGGTTGCAGGTTGTAATGGTATTATTCTTTTTCCGGCGGATGCCTCTTCTGCTATCCCAACAATGAAAGAATGTGTAAATAATGAAATTCCTGTTATTGTTGGTGATTATGTTCAAGAACCGGCATCTGAAAGTGATGTAGTTTGGTCTACGTTTGTAGGACATGACATGAAGGCTTTAGGCAGGAAGGCTGGAGAGACAGCAGTTGCTTATCTGGATACTCTTGGAAAAGATGATCCCGTTTGTTTATTTATTTCAAGACCAACATCAGGAAAAGCTTCTTCGGACAGATTTGATGGCTTTAAGGAAATTGTATTAGAGTCATATCCAAATGCAAAGATTATTGAAGAAGGAGATACTGGAGCAGGAACAAGGGATTCAGCTCAGACATTAATGGAAAATGTTCTCCAGAGAGAATCTGTAATAGATGTAGTATGTGGACATAATGATGCAGAAGTAGTTGGAGCATATAATGCTGCAGTCGCACAGGGAAGAGAAGAAATTAAATTTATTGGTATTGCTGGAGATAAAGACGTATTAGGATGGCTTGAAGAAGGAAATGAAGCATGGTTGGGAGAAGTTCTTCAGGATCCTGTAGTATTAGGATATCAGGCAACAGATGCAATGATTAAAGTTTTAATGGATAAGGAAGAACTACCAGAGAAATATGATTTGCCAGATCCAGAAGTTATCACAAAGGAAAACATCAAAGATTATGATTGGAAGAACTGGAAATGGCTCGGCTAAAAGTGAGTTGAAAACAGTAACTGGCGATATAGTCAGACTCGCCAGTTACTTAGAATAATGGAGGGATGTTGTGTGATTGATTTGCTACCAGAACCAAAAGTTGTACACGAAGATGGAAATAAAACAAAGAAATTTAAAAATTTGTGGCTAAAATCGGAACAAGGAATTTCCGAAGAGCTGATTGCATTATCAAGAGAACGTTTTTGGAATTATCAAGAAGTTAAAATAAATGAAACGGAAGAAAATATTTTAGAAGTAATGCTGGTTGATTCTCTGGATAATATTGATTCGGATCAGAAAAAATTATTTCAAGAACAAGGATATGACATAAATATCAGCAAAGAAAATGTGATACTTCGTTATGAAAACAGAGTTGGTTTTTTGAATGGAATGACTACTTTGAAGCAATTGTTGGAGAAGAGTAAAGATTCATTTGTTTTACCGATATGTCACATTACAGATTGGCCATCATTAGAAGTGAGGGCTATTGCACAGACATTTTCCTGGTATGCAGGATATGGAAGATTTGGATTTGATAGTCAGTTATGGGGATTTGAAGAGTGGAAACAATATTTGAATATTTGTCTGGACAATAAAATTAATCAGTTTAATTTGGTTATGTATGGATATTGGCCATTTGAAATGAAAAAATATCCAGAGACAGTATTCCGAAATGTGCCAATTAAAATTTGGAATGCCGAAAATAGAAGATGGTTGACAGTAAGATATACACATCCTAATTTAGAGGAACCATTTTTGCAGAAGTTTATTGAATTATCTCATAGATACGGAGTGAAAATTTTTGCTTATGTGGGTTTGAATTCATACAATGGAGGATTTACGATCAAACATCCGGAAGCAAGAATGAAACCGCCAAAAGATAGCGATTTTAGGAATGATTTTGATTCGCTTTGTTTAAGTTATCCGGGTAATGTGGAGTATATTGTAGAATCTATGAAAGAGATTGCAAAGATTGGATTTGATGGATATACATTAGAAGAAAGTGAAGAGGGATTTTGGTTTTGTGAATGCGATGATTGTAAAAAGAGATGGCATGCAATTTCAAATAGTCCGGGAGAAGCAAAGCATAAAGCAAATATGTGGCTGCTGAAAAAAATTTATGACGAGGTCAGAAATATCAATAAAGATGCGGTCATTGGAATCAGGGCATTTAGACAGCCTCCGCTTGAAAAAGATCCTATGTTTTTAAAAGAATGTGTGGATTCAATGCCAGAGGATATCATGCTGTTTTGGGCACCAGGTTTGTATGTACCAGAGAGTGAGTTTGAAAAATGGTGTGACGCATTTGGAAGAGATCGAATATGGGCACGGGATACAGAATCCAATTCAATTACTTCTACAATGGGAAGATTGTATCGAACATTTAAAAGCAATGTGATCCGTTACGAAGATGAGACAAATGAACAGGTCATTGAAACTGATATCAGGCAGCATAGAGGAAGCGTAAAAATGGGAGTTCATGGTATCAATGGTTTTATGTTTGAATGGTATGGTTTATTTATGCATTTGTTTGCTCACGGTAATTATGGATGGGGCTCTCAGATGGACAATGAGGAATTTTACCATATGGCATGTAAACAGAATTTTGGAGATTTAGGAGAAACTGTTTTATATGTTATGAAAATATGGTTACTATACATGAAAGTCAGATTCCATTGTATACAACACCATTTCCATTCCAGAAAATAAATGCAACAAGATGATATACCAGCAATTTTGAAAGCAAAGCAGAATCATGAAAATATTTTAAGTAAGATAAAGATGTTACAAAAAGAGGCGTATTTGAATGAAAAATTAAGACCTTGGCTGCCTCATTTTGATAAATTGGAAAATGCAGAACGCAGAAATGCAGTTATTTACGATATGGTGTTGGCAGCATTGGCATATGAGAAGGAAGATGATGAAGAGAAGAAAGAAAAATTGCTTGATGAAATTTTATATTACAACGAGCAAGATTTTGATATCGTAAAAGAAATGTTTTTTGACATTAATCCGGTGACAGAAACGGGTGTGGGAAGTTGTATGTTTCCGTATCATGAATTAAAAAGAATTATACATAATATGAGGCATCCAGAAGATAAAGATGAAGAGGTTATCAGCTCTGGGGTAGAAGCATTTGGGTGGTTATGGTTATAGGAAGGAGTAAATGATGGCAGAAGGTAAAATAAAAATGACTCCTTTAGTGGAAATACATGATGGCGTTATGGAATTTCCTGGTGTAAAGGCATTAGATCAGGTTAATTTTACACTAATGCCTGGGGAGTGTCATGCTTTGGTAGGGGAAAATGGAGCGGGCAAATCCACATTGTCAAAGTGTATTACAGGCGAAAACCAAATGACCAAAGGTGATTTAGTAATTAAAGGAGAAAAAATTAAGATCCCAGCATATAACGTCAGAGAATCCCAAAAAAGGGGTGTTGCAATTGTACATCAAGAGTTTACTTTGATGGGAGATATGACGGGAGTGGAAAATATTTTCGTAGGAAGATATGAAAAAAACATGGTCATATTAATTGGAAAGCATTAGATAAGAGAGCAAAAGAATTGTTGGAGTACATGCAGTGTGATGTTAATTTAAACATTCCGGTAAAACATTTAAGAACGGCAGAGCGGCAGATTATCCAACTTGCAAAAGCCTTATTGGATGATCCTAAAATATTGATTTTTGACGAATTGACTGCTGTGCTGCAGGAGAAAGATATTGAAAATATTTTTAGAATTATATCTGTTCTTAAGGAAAAGGGCATTGGAATTATTTACATTTCACATCGATTAGAAGAAGTGTTTGAATGTTGTGATTCCTATACCGTATTATGTGATGGCAAATATATCAATTCTGGAAAAGTAAAAGATATTGATTATGATGGTCTTGTCAAAATGATTATCGGAAGAGAACTGGAAAATGTATATCCACCTATCAATGAAGAATTTGGTGATGTAATTCTTGAAGTAAGGAATTTGACAGCGCCAAAAGCTTTTAGAAATATTAATCTTCAGGTAAGGGAAGGTGAAGTTATAGGGCTGGCGGGTCTTTTAGGGGCAGGAAAGACGGAATTAGTTCAGGCAATATTTGGAAATCATAAAGTGACGGATGGCGAAATATTGATCAAAGGAAAACCAGTGAAAATTAAATCACCACAGCAGGCTATTAAGCTAGGAATGGGATTAGTTCCTGATGAAAGGCGGACATTAGGATTGGTTATGAAATTTGATATCAAAGATAATACTGTTTTACCATCTATGAAACTTTTTAGAAAAGCAGGAGTATTTCAGGATCATAAAGCAGAAATGAAAGCTGCGTATGAAATTAATGAAAAAATGAATTTAGCATATCATTCATTGTGGCAAAACGTTAAAAATTATCTGGAGGGAATCAACAAAAGATTGTAATTGCAAAATGGATGCTTCGAGATACAGAAATTTTTCTTTTAGACGAACCAACCAGAGGAATTGATATTGGTGCTAAGTTTGAAATTTATAATCTGATCCATGAACTGACAAAACAAAAGAAGGCAGTAATATTAGTGTCACCAGAAATGGAAGAACTTATTGGACTGTGTAATCGAGTATATGTCATGTATGAGGGAGAAATTTTAGATGAAGTAGAAGGTGAAAGAAAGACTCAGGAAGTTATCATAAACAATTTGTTAGGAGTGAACGCAGAATGAATGATTACAAAGTAAAGTCAAAAAAATATAGCGGTGGTGTAAAAGCGTTATTAAGTGATTGGATGATCGTATTTTTGTTTGTTGTATTATTTGCGCTATGCTGTTTTAATGCAAATTTTAGAACAACAACGAATATCATGAATGTGTTACGTCAGGCATCATTTGTTGCAATTATTGCAATGGGAGAGTTTTTTGTAATATTGATTGGTGAAATGGATATGTCTATTTCGTCAACTATAGGTATGGTATCCATTTTTTTTGCAGGATTTTCTGTAAAAAATGGATTACCACTTGGAGTAGCATTCATATTGGTGATTTTAATGTCAGCTTTAATTGGAGTTGTAAACGGATGTCTGGTAGTATACGGAAAAATGCCATCTTTTATTGCAACACTTGTCGTAATGAATATGTTAAAAGGCATTAACTATATTTACTCAGACGGATTACCGATTTCTGGTTTATCTGAAACATTCGGAAAACTGGCTTTAGGAAAAATTGCAGGTATACCAATTGCAGTAATCCTTATGCTGATTGTTGCAGTCATTTTATATTTTTTCACTGCCCATACAGCAACCGGAAGAAGCTTCTTTGCAGTAGGCGGAAATAAAGAAGCAGCAAAATTATCTGGATTAAATGTTAAATATATTTCGATTCTTGCATTTGTAATATGTGGTGTGTTATCCGCGATTGGTGCATTGGGGCTTACATCCAGAACACAATCAGGAAATGTATCATTAGGAGATGAACTTTTATTTGATGTCATGACAATTTGTGTACTTGGCGGAACTTCTTTAACAGGCGGGAAAGGAAGAATTGCAGGAATTGTTGTTGGAGCATTATTCCTTCAAGTAATTTCTAATATCATGGTTTTGATGGGAATTAACACATATTGGCAGTGGGTTGTAAAGGGAATTATTCTTGTTGTCGTTGTATTGATTGATTCGTTTTCTAAAAAGGAGTAAAAAGTGGGGATAAATAAATTTGGTCAAATAGGGAAGTTAAAAGAAGAAAAAATAGAGGAATATGAAAGGCTCCATGCCGATGTTTGGCCAGATGTACTGAAGAAAATTTCGGAATGCAATATTAGGAATTATTCAATATTCCGATTTCAATCTTACGTATTTTCTTATTTTGAATACATAGGAAGCGACTATGAAGAAGATATGAGAAAAATGGAAGCAGATCCTGTCACAAGAGAGTGGTGGATGCATACCCATCCATGTTTTCAAAAATACAGTATGGATGAGCAAAGCGAATTCTTTCATGATATGAAACAAATTTTTAATTATGCTGGTTAAGAAAAAGGAGGTAAAAATGACATACGGTAGTAAAGTTTGGATATTTCCAGATGCAGAACTTCCACCAGAAGGGGTAAATAGTATACCAGGGCATGAATCAATTATTATTACAAATGTCAGTGATGAAGATGCATATATTAAAATAACGCTTCTTTACACAGACAAAGAGCCTGTATCGGATTTGGAAATATGTGTAAAGGCCAGAAGAGTACGGTGTCTCAGAACAAATGAAGAAAAGGATTTTGGAAAATATACAGCAGAATTTGGTGAACAGTATGCGATTATGCTGGAAAGTAATACCCCTGTAGTTGCACAGTATGGAAGGGCAGAGCCTAGAACAGTAGCATTTTATACAACGACAGGATATTCAATTTAAAAAAGAGATTAGGAGGATAATTAAATGTCAAATCATGGTAAAATTTTTATTCCGGATCACGAGTATAAGGAGAGAGTTACAAGAGCGGCAAAAATATTGCAGAGAGAAAAGCTTGATGCAATGATTGTTAATTCAAATGAAGCAGATTATGCAAATGCAAGATATTTTTCAGGATTTTGGCCATTGTTTGAAAGATCAGGGGTTGCTATTTCAGCTTCTGGAGATGCAGCTCTAATGGTAGGACCAGAAAGTAGAGAATTTGCAGCAGATCGTTCTCGTTTGGAAAAAATTTTTGTATTAAAAGAATATAGGGAAAGTGCAGATCCAGCATATCCAGAGTTGAAAGCTGATACATACCAGGATGTGTTTCATGCAATCGGAGTAAATGGAAAGAAATTAAGAATTGGTGTCGCCAGCTATTTGGATACTTCAGTTATTATTATAGAAGGTATTAAAGCAGCATTTCCAGAAGCAGAAATTGTAAGAGCAGATCATATAATGGTAGAATTACGGTCTATCAAATCGGTAAACGAGATTAATTGCTTACGAGAAGGATATCGAATTGCTGAACTGGCGACTCAACAGGTAATTAAAGAAATTCAGCCTGGAATGACAGAACTTCAAATGGTTGGAGTTGCAGAAAGAGTAGTATATGAGCAGGGAGCAGAATATGAAGGACTTCCTATGTATGTATTTTCAGAAGCATCGACACGACACGCAATTTCCAGATCATCATACAGAGAGTTTCAGAAAGGAGATATTGTTCAGCTGAACTTGTCGGCTAAAATCGATGGATATTCTGCAGCAATCGGATATCCAATTGTTTTAGGAAAATTGGAAGGTAAAAGAAGAGATGTAGTAATGTTTGGACTTGAAGCTCATAAATGGACACAGCAGCAGGTAAAATCAGGTGTTCCGGCTTCACAGATTGCAGAAAATTTTTATAAGTATTATGTAGATAATGGATATAAAGATAATTTTGTATATGGTCCATTGCATGGAACGGGTATGATTGAAGTCGAGGCACCATGGGTTGAAACAACATCTGATTATGCTTTGAAACCGAATATGACATTCCAGATTGATACATTTATCTCAACAGATACATTTGGGGTACGCTGGGAAAAGGGGATTGCAGTAACAGAGGATGGATGTGATGTTCTCTCTCCAGAAATTGGAAAATTGTATGAACTTGAGTTTTAAATGGTATAAACATTAAAGAAGGAGGATGTGCTATGCAATTAATTGATATGCTTTTTGATGAAATTGAAGATGCAAAACGTAGAAAAGTTCCGTTTATTATCCCAATTGGAACAATTGAATATCATGCTCATCATGCAAGTTGTGGATGCGATACAATGGTTATCAATGGAATCTTTAGGGAGCTAGAGAAAACGAAAGAAGTTGTAGTTTGTCCTCCGATTTGGTATGGAGTTGCAAGTTATGCAGTAGGAGGACCTGAAACAGGGACGATACAAGTTGATGTTGATGTATATGAACAGTACATTTACAATATATTGAAATCATTATTATATGGTGGTGTGAAAAATATATATTGTGTAGCTCATCATCAGACTGAGGAAGCTGGTTTGATGCCAATGACTTTAGCGTGTCATAAAGCCGCAAAAAAATTAACTATGGAATATATGGAAGATACTCGTGGACGTGGTTGGTGGGGAAGCAATGATTATGCCGATTACTATGAAAATCTTGGATCAGGTGATGACCCATTTTCCTATATCAAGGTAATTCCATTAATCAGTCAAGAAGCGCAGCATAAGTGTGGTGGATTTGATCATGCTGGAAAATTTGAAACTAGCTTGCTATATGCTCTTTATCCAGATCATGTCGATTTAGAAAAAACAAAAGAGAACACAGAGTGGTTTGCAGAAAGTGCGAAAGAAGCAAGCAAGGAACTGGGAGAGCATATGGTAAAATGTACGTTAGAGGCACTAGAAAAGATCATTAACTAGGATATTAGAGAAAAAAATGGAGTAAATAATCAAGCGAAGAAGCAAGTAATGCTAAAAGTAACAGATAGCATTGCTTGCTTTTGTATTGAAAGCAATTTTGAATTAAAAAATTATAAAAAACAGAAGGACTTCGTGTTATAATATGACAGACACAAATCAACGAGATACGGAGAAAATTATGCAGTTACGATACGAGATCCCGGACACATTCTGGAGTTTGTTCCGTTCGGTAAACCGGGAGATTTACATGGAGTCGCTGTTGGTGATCAATGAGGAATATCAGTACAGTAATTATTTTCTGACGAAAGAAATCTGTGTGCAGGTATTGAGTGATATGAATGCACAGAAACAGGTTTTGCTTCAACGGGAGGAGAACGAGACGGACTTTGACATGTTGGAGACGACAGCATCCCGCATTTTACGGTGGCTTTTAAAGACCGGATGGCTGAAGAAGATCGAAGATTACAGTACGATGACCACAAATATTGTGATACCGGATTATGCGGCGGTTTTTATTGAGGCATTTGAGCGACTCACGTCCGAAGAGCTGGAAGAAACAGAATTATATATTCAGAATGTATATGCCACACTGTTTTCCTTTCAGAATAATTCCAGAGTAAATCTGAATATGCTCAGGACGGCCCTGATCAATACAAGAAAGCTGAACAAAGCGCTGCAGGATATGCTTCATAATATGGACAAGTTTTTCGAGAGGCTTTTGGATCAGGAGTCTTACGGAGAACTTTTGCGGGAGCATCTGGACGGGTATGTGGAAGAAATTGTCAAGAAAAAGTATCATATCTTAAAGACCTCAGACAATTTTTATATCTACAAGATGGACATCAAAGAATGTCTCCGGGATATGCGGGAAAATGAAGAATGGATTGAAAGCATCCGGCAGAAAGCAAAAGCAGCAGGAGATACGAAAGAGGATGTGTTAGATCTGCTGGATCTGATCGAACGGGGCTTTGATGACATTGAACACAGGATCTCCAATATGGACAGAGAGCATTCCAAATATGTGCGGGCAACCGTGAGCCGGATGAATTATCTGTTAAGCGGAGAGACCGATACCAAGGGGTTGGTGGTGCAGCTTCTGAATAAAATTTCTGCGCAGGAAGAACCGGAGAGGCTGCTTACAGAAGCGGGAAAACGGATGAACCTGTCTTTGTTTGAGATGATTTCCGAAAAATCATTGTATAAGAGAAGAAAACAGAGGACAGACTTTATCAGCCAGATGGGACAGGATGAAGAATATGAAGATCTGAACCGGGAGGATGTGCTGAAGTTAAACCGGATTCAGATGCGCTACAGCAGACAGGAGATAGAGGATTTTATCGAAGAGCATATGGAAAACGAAGTGATGGACGCCGGAACACTTCATATTACAGAAGAGACAGCATTTGAAAAACTGATCCTGGCATATGACTACAGTACCAGAAAGAACAGTAAATATCGGGTATTGAATGAGGAGGAGACAGTCATCCAAAGTGGACAGTATCAATATCCGGCATTAAAATTTGTGCGAAGGAGACCGCAATGATCGAATATTACGAACAGCTTTCGGAAGAAGAGCAGGACGATATCAAACATGTGATCCAGACATTATATCGTCAGATCTTTCTTCTGGAACGAAAATTTGAAAAACGGACCGGGCGGATGGTTCCGGTCAGGGAGTACCGTGTATGCAGCAAGCACAGGGAATTTCTGGAGGAATATTTTGCAGTTGCCGGAATCACACTGCAGGAAAATCTGCATATGGGCGTCATGTACATCCAGGGAGAGACACTATGGGGAGAAAAGCTCTCCAGACTTGCCACAATCTATATTCTGGTGTTAAAGCTGATCTATGATGAGCAGATGGCAGCAGTGTCATCCAGCAGCCATATTGTGACCACTCTTGGAGCAGTGAACGGAAAAGCGGGAGAATTCCATGTGTTAAGCGGCCTGCCGTCCCCGACAGAGATGCGGAGGACTGTTGCATTTTTGAAAAAATATCAGATTGTGGAACCTGTGGATGTGATGGAGGAGCTGGATGAGAACAGCAGACTTGTTATTTATCCGTGCATCAATACAGTGCTGCTTGGAGATGATATCAGAGAACTATTAGAGACGTTCAGCGAGGAGGAAGACAGTGGAGACAAAACAGGCGTTCAAAGCGCTCTCGAAAATCTGCCTGAATAACTGGCATTACATAGACAGAAAAGTACTTACTCTTAATCAGGGAATCAATTTCTTTACCGGACATTCCGGAAGTGGAAAGTCTACAGTGATCGACGCCATGCAGATCGTACTGTACGCGAACACAGACGGAAGAGGATTTTTTAATAAGGCGGCAGCAGACGACTCTGACCGTTCTCTGATCGAATATTTAAGGGGAATGGTGAACATCGGGGAAAATAACGAATCCCAGTATTTGAGAAACCAGAATTTCTCCAGTACGATCGTTCTGGAGCTGGAGCAGACAGATACGAAAGAAAAGCAGTGTGTGGGAGTGGTATTTGATGTTGAGACAGCCACAAATGAGATCAATCGCCTGTTTTTCTGGCATAAAAGCGGGCTTCTGGAAAATCAGTACCGGGCGGATAAGCGCTGCCTGACGACATTTGAAGTCAAAGAATATCTGCAGCGGACATTTTTAAAGGAAGAGTATTATTGTGGTCCGAGCAATGAGAGATTCCGCAGACAGATGTATGACATTTATCTGGGTGGTCTGGATATCGAAAAATTTCCTCGTTTGTTCAAGCGAGCCATTCCGTTCCGTATGAATATCAAACTGGAAGATTTCGTGAAAGAATATATCTGTATGGAGCAGGATATGCACATTGAAGAGCTGCAGGAAAGTGTGATGCAGTATGGAAGAATGCGCGGGAAAATCGAAGAGACCATGGAAGAAATCGGGTATCTTCAGGAGATCCGGGGTTCCTATCGGCAGTATGAAGAAAAACAGGAAGAGACGGCGTCCTGTACCTATCAGATTTCCAGGCTGGAAATCCTGCATCTGCAGAGTAAGATCCAGGAACTGAATGACCGGATGAAAGAGACACAGACGGAGATTGCAGGACAGGAAGCGAAAAGAGTCAATCTGGAGAAAGAGCAGGCAGAACTTCAGAAAGAATACGAAGCAATAATTTTGAAGATTGCGGACAGTGGTTATGCAGCCATGGAAAAAGATCTGGAGAGTCTGAACGAAGCCCTGGAACGGCTGCAGAACAGTAAGGCAAGATGGAAAAAGACTGCAGATGGTCTCAAAGAGTGGAAAGAAAAAGATGTGACGCCGAACCAGACCTTGTGGGATATTGACCGGTTTGTTTCTGGAAAGATCACGGAAGGTGAGCTGGAAAGGCTGCAGACAAGTCTGACACAGATCCGGGAAGAACTGGAAGAAGAGCGTCAGGAGACAGATGCCAGACTTCGCGCGGTCAAAAAAGAAGAAAAGGCAGCACGGGAAGAATTAAAAGAGCTGAAACAGGGAAGAAAAGCCTATCCAAAAGAACTGGAAGAAGCGAGATATGAGTTGAGAAACCGGCTGCATGAGAAGTGCGGCAAGTTTGTCAATGTGCAGATTCTGGCAGATCTTCTGGATGTGCGGGACGAACGCTGGCACAATGCCATCGAAGGATATCTCGGAAACAACAAGCTGCTTCTGGTCGTGGAACCAAAGTACGCGAAAACTGCCATGGAAATCTATCAGGACATGGATAAGAAGAAATTTTTCCGGGCAGCAGTTCTGGATACAGAAAAAGTACAGGAGACAGAATGGGAAGTAAAAGAAGGAGCCCTGGCACAGGAACTGATCGCAAAAGAGCCGTATGTGCAGGCATACATCAATTTCTTCCTCGGAAATGTCATCAAATGTGAAAGTATCGAAGAGCTTCGTCAGAACCGGATCGGAATCACTGCAGACTGTGTGCTGTACCACAGTTTCCGTCTGCAGCATATCAATCCGGAAAATTATACGAGAAGGGCATATATCGGAGAGACCAGTATGCGTCAGAGAATCCGCCGTCTGGAAGAAAAATGTGAGAGTCTTCAGGAGGAACGGATTCCACTGCAGGAAATGCTGGAAGAAATCCGCAGGATCTCTCAGCTGGAAGGACTGACACAGCCTCTGGAGGATTACAGACAATGGCTGTCTGATCTGCAGAAAATTCCGGCAAAGGAGGCAGAAAAGGCCAGACTTCTGGATACAATGCAGAAGCTGCGAGAGGAATCCGTTCTGGTGTGGGAGCAGCAGAAACAGGAAATCCAGCAGAAGCAGGAAGCAAAGAAAGCAGAGATTGAGGCAGTTCAGAAAACCATCTGGAATCATCAGGAAAACGGAAAACGATTCCAGAACATGCAGGTAGATTTTAATGAACAGTTAGTGCAGAAAGAAAATGAATTCCGGCAGCAGGACAGAGAAAAATATGAGCCGGAATTTCAGGAGTATCTGGAGGGCAGACAGAGCCGCAATTATGAGTACCTGATGCGGGAACGTATCAAGAAAAAACAGCCTTTGGAAGATGCGCAGGAAAAAGCATATGAAAAACTGGTAGAAGCAAGGAGTGCATATCTTCGAAAATATCCGAACAGAACCTATTCTGCAACGATCCGTGACAATGACGTGTACGAAAAGCAGCTTTCAAATCTTGAGTGCGATAACCTGGAAAAATACAGGGAAGAAGCACAGGAACAGGCGAGAGCAGCAGTGGAACACTTTAAAGTTGATTTTGTATCCAAGATTCGTTATGCAATCAAAGAGGCATATCAGAAAAAAGATGAATTGAACCGGATCATCAGCCGTCTGGATTTCGGAAAGGACAAGTATCAGTTTGTCATTACGAAAAACAAAGGTCCGGACGGACGATTCTATCGGATGTTTATGGATGACGCATTGGATATCAATCCGTCTCAGTTGAGTGACCACATGGAAAATCAGATGAACCTGTTTACCATGGAGCATGAGGAAGAATACGGAGATCTGATGAATGAGCTGATCGAGATTTTCATTCCGCCGGAGAATGCCACTAGGGAGGAACTGGAAGAAGCCAGAAAAAATATGGATAAATATGCAGATTATCGCACGTATCTTTCCTTTGATATGCAGCAGATCGTGCAGGGAGAAAAGGATATGCGGATCGGTCTGAGCAAGATGATCAAGAAAAATTCCGGTGGAGAAGGTCAGAACCCGCTTTATATCGCGCTTCTGGCAAGCTTTGCACAGATTTACAGAATCAATCTGTCTCCGAAGATCAAGCGTCCGCCAACCCTGCGTCTGGTTGTCCTGGATGAGGCATTTTCCAAAATGGATGCAGAGAAAGTAGCAAGTTGTATTTCTCTGATCCGGGGACTGGGATTTCAGGCGATTATCAGTGCAACAAATGATAAGATTCAGAACTATCTGGAAAATGTAGACAAGACATTTGTGTATGCAAATCCGAATAAAAAGCATATTTCGATACAGGAATTTGAACGAATGGAGTTTGAACAGCTGCAAGGGGAAGAATGATGACGTGGATATTGGGAAATATCGTAAAACAGATTGAATCCGGGACAGAAAGCTGGCGGGCAGAAAGCCGAGGTGGAAAAAGTCTGGCCAATGAACATGGGGAGCTTTATGATAAAAAACATTTAAAATCAGATGTGCTGCAGGAGGCAGAGCAATTGCAGCACAAAAATCTGATCCAAATTAAATGGGCAGATGGATATCGGGGAAGCGATATTGAAAGAATACGCTACAGATTAGAAGACAAAGAAAAATTTTATGCATTATATCAGCAGGAAGTGGATGCAGAATTTCTGCCAAAACAGGAGAAAATCCGGTTATATCAAGAATTTTTAAGAAACCAGATGGCACAAGTAAAAAAATTGTGGATTCGTGCATATTATCAGGATTTGCTGGAACGATCGGAAAATAAACGAAAAAAGATCTTCTGGAATTATTAGCGGATGAGAAAAAATATGCCCCGTGCTTTGAAGGTCTGGATCAGCTTACAGAATCTGTTTTTAAAAGGATTTTCAGTAAAAAATATTTGGAAAATACAAAAACATTTGAACAAGAGATGCAAAGTCATGTCATCAGTACTGCGAAAAAATTCTGTCCGGATGTAGAAAAAGAAATGGATGACACGACAGTGCTTCAGCAGCTGTGGATCGAAGAATATGCACAAGAACTGTCTTTAAAAGGGAAACTGCATTTTTGTCTGAAAGAAGAAAATGGAAGCACTCAGGAGATTAATACAGAGTGTTATCGGTTCGGTACTACATTAAACAGTCAGACACTGGAGCATGCCGAGATAAAAGAAGTACAGAATATTCAGAAGATCGTGATATTTGAGAATAAAGCCAATTATATCTCTGCACCGTATAAGGATGGTATTCTATACTTATTTAGTCATGGATATTTTTCTCCAAAAGAATGTAGATTTTTAAAGCAGCTGCATCAAGTGTTAAAAAATCAGACATCCTGTGAAGTGCAATATTTTCACAGCGGAGATCTGGATTACGGTGGAATCAAAATTTTTCAGTATATACGCAAAACAATCTTTCCGGAGTTAGAGCCGCTTCAGATGGATGTTGAGACATATGAAGCATATCAGGAATTTACAGAAGTGATAGATCCGGAAACACTGGAAAAACTAAAGCGTGTTCAGGATGAAAATCCAAAGCTGCAAGAGCTGATCAAAAGGCTGATAGAAACAGGAAAAGGAATTGAGCAAGAGTGTTTTTTAATAGAGAAAAGAGGGAATCACATATGAAATTAATGATCGCATCAGATATTCACGGTTCTGCATATTACTGCAGAAAAATGTTGGAAGCTTACGACGGAGAAAAAGCAGACAAGCTCCTTTTATTAGGGGATATTTTATATCACGGCCCCCGCAATGATCTTCCGAAAGAGTATGCGCCGAAAGAAGTCATTGCCATGTTGAATGCAAGAAAACAGGAGCTCTTATGTGTCAGAGGAAATTGTGACACGGAAGTGGATCAGATGGTTCTGGAATTTCCGATTCTGGCGGACTATTGTTTTTTGAATCTGGATGGACAGAATATTTATGCAACACATGGTCATGTGTGGAATCCGGGAAAGCTGCCGATGCTGAAAGCAGGGGATATTCTGCTGAACGGACACACACATATACCGGCATGTGAAAAGATTCATACGGAAGCAGATCAGAGTGTCATGTACATGAATCCGGGTTCTGTGTCGATTCCAAAAGAAAATTCAGAACACAGCTACATGATCTGTGAGAATGGTGTGTTTGAATGGAAAAATTTAGAGGGAGAGGGTTATCAAATATGGAAGAGAGATACGCGTTGCTGATCGATGCAGACAATGTTTCAGCAAAATATATCAAACCGATACTGGATGAGTTGTCCAAGTATGGGAATGTCACGTACAAGAGGATTTATGGGGACTGGACCAGCACCTACAATTCCAGTTGGAAAGAGGTGCTTTTGCAGAACTCCATCACGCCGATCCAGCAGTTCAGCTATACCCATGGGAAAAATGCGACTGATTCCGCAATGATCATCGATGCTATGGATATGCTGTACACAAGCGAGCTGGAAGGATTCTGTCTGGTGTCCAGTGACAGCGATTTTACAAAGCTGGCAAGCAGACTTCGGGAAAGCGGAAAAATGGTGATTGGAATGGGAGAAGATAAGACGCCGCCGCCGTTTCGAAAAGCCTGTGACATTTTTACCGTACTGGAATTGCTGTTAGAAGACAGCATGCTTGAAAAACCGGAAAAAGCAGCAGCACATGCAGTTGTAGGAAAAGAGTCCAAAAAAGAGTCTGCCGGTGCAGTCTGCAAGAGTCAGATTGAAGAAGCGGTCGTGAAGATTATTACAGAAAATCAAAATAACGATAAGGAGACTGGACTTGGAGAGGTCGGAAGCCGTCTGGTCAAACTGTACCCGGATTTCGATGTGCGAAGATATGGATACAGTCTGTTGTCCAAGTTTCTGGAAACATTTCCAAAACTGAAGCTGTTACAGGATGGAACGAAAGTATCCGTGACATTGTATGAAGATAAAAGTCAGCAGGAGCGTATTGAAGAATATATTATGTACCAGTTGAAACAGGCGGGATGTCAGGGAGTATCTCTGGGAACTCTCGGAAATAAGATTCGAAATAAGTTCGGGAATTTTAAAGTGAGAGATTATGGATATTCGCAGTTTCAGCAGTATATCAAAAGCTTTCCGGATGTAGATTTAAAGGATGACGGAGAGCAGAAGTGGGCAGTGTTGGTAGGAAGGGGATAAGGTAAGAAAAAAACAATTGATAAGGGGTTACAAATTGTGATATATTAGTGAAACGGTGGGAAAAACAATCAAGATAGATTGTTTTTATCGTCCAAAAGAAAAAGGGAGGAAAATAGTTATGAAACGAGTAGTATCAATCTTGCTTGCAGCAACCTTGATGCTGACATCAGGAACAGTGACCTACGCTACCGAAGAAAATCCTGTACAAATGGAATATCAGACTGAGGGTCAGGATGCAGTTCAGGCAGTAAATGGAACAGAACAGGCTCCATTGAAAGATATAGGAGTGGTTCAGGTATCAATTGCGCCGGGAATTACGCTGCAAAAAAGTGTAACGTTTACGGTTGGATTAAGTGGTCAGGAAAGTCAGAGCATTGAACTGGCAGCAAATCAGGAAATTCAGGATACAAAAGGAACAGTTCATTTTAGTCAGTTACCGGCAGGAACTTATGAGCTGACAGTGGCAGCTCCCGGATTTGCTACATACACACAGACAATCGAAGTGAACAGCAAGTCGTATGCTGTAAATTTGATGACAGGGTTTGTAGAGGGATATACCTATGAAGAGGGGGATTATCATCCGGGTGTGTTGCTGATTGGTGATGTAACAGGAGACGGAGTGATCGATGACACAGACCGTTCAGTATTAGTAGATGCGATTGATACAGAGCAGTCATCAGAATTGACGGATCTGACAGGAGATCAGAAAACAGATCTGGCAGATTTGGAATATTTTGCAAAAGGATATCAGGCAGAAGGGCACACACTGGCCTGCATAGAAGAATCTGTTTCTGCAGATGCGATCAGCCCGAAACCGGGAGAAGACACAAATGTGGAAGGAAACCTGGAGGATTTACTGAAAGGAGAAGGAAATGTTACACTTTCAACGCAAGGTGGAACAGAAATTTCAGAAGAACATCCTGTTTCAGTAGAGTTCGACCTTTCAGAAAGTGCAGACACACAAATTGACGGAATTCTAATTGAGACTAATAAGAAAATCCAATTCAAAAAGCTACTGTGGATATTACATATATAGATGCAGAAGGAAACGAGCAGACCGTAACTGCACCGATAGAAAATGGAGTGGAGCACTTACTGAGAACTAGTGATGTGCAGGTTTCCATGGATGAAGATGGAAATATTCAGATTCATCTCGGAAGTCAGATTGCTGTAAAAAAGTAACGCTTACGATCCAGGGAATGCAGAACAACAATAATCTGGCGGAAATTTCCAAAGTGGAATTTGTAAACGGAATGGAAAACCGGATTCCAAAGCCGGATATGGATATTCCGACAAATCTTGCAGTTGAGACAGGTAGTGAAGAATTTACACTTACCTGGGATGCGTGTAAAAATGTGACAGGATACGAGGTTCTGATTGAGCATAACGGAGAGCAGGATACGTATACAGTCAAGAATAATTCATTGAAAGTAACATCATTTAATGAAAAGAAACTCGTGAACAAAGAACAATACACAGCAAAAGTGCAGTCTGTTAATGGAACCTGGAAAAGCGGATACAGTGAATCGGTTACAGCAGTTCCGAAAGCGGACAAAAACCGGATGCACCGGAAAATGTAAAGGCAGTCGGAAAATATAAGAGTGTGGAAGTTTCCTGGAAAAACATGAAAAACACAGAGTTTTATAATCTGTTTTACCGTGAAAAAGGTCAGGAAGAATACACCAAAATAGAAAATATCACGACAAACAGCTATACAATATCAGAGCTAAAAGAGAATGTAAAATATGAAATCTATCTGACAGGTGTGAATGAGTTGGGTGAAAGTGATCCATCCTTAACGAGCACAGCTCAGACAACGGATCTGGAACCAGCAGTCATGCCGAAATACAAGCAGATCAATACATCCGAAGAAGGACAAGTAAGTTCTCATATCGTATCTGCAACAAGAGGACGTGGGGAGATGAAAGACAGTCCTCTGGACTTAGAGGGTAAGACGGCATGGGGAACTGTGGATAACAATCCTGCATCTCATTTTTATATGGCAGACTGGGATGACGGTGGGGAATATACCGATTTTAATAACAAAGGATTTACATTCGAGTTTGATCAGCCGTATACAATGGATACAATTGGGTTCCAGGAAGTGACGGCACAGGGAAATTTCACACGGATCAGTCTGAAATACTGGGATGAAAATGGGAGCGAGCATGTTGTAGATAAAAACAATCTGAAAATAGAGGCAAGAACTGACAAAAATAACAAAAGATATTATTTTATTCGGATTGCAGAGCCGATTCAGGCTAAAAAAATTAGTTTTGGAATCGGAAGAGATTATTCCGGCCTGCGTGTTATCACGGTTTCAGAGATTAGTTTTTACAATTATGACTCTCTGGAAGATGATATTATGGGACTATATGAGGATGAGCTTCATACAGTTCTGAAAGGATCTGTGACAGAGCAGACGATACAGGACCTCAGGAATCGTCTGCAGACAAAGGACGAGGCAAGTGGAGAGTATCATCCGGATAAAGACCGTTTGGAAAAAGAACTGGATAATGCAGAGGACATTCTGAACAATCAGTTGAGTGAGCCGATTCTGGTACACAATACCATTACAACAAGAGATACAGACAGAGGTTTTAGTGGTCTGAATGCATGGCAGCCACTTGGAATTACTGCAGCAGCAGGAGAAGAGATCACACTCTTTGTCGGACACAATACAATGGGAACCGGATCCAACACAAACCTTCAGCTTGTAGCGACACAATATCACGCAGAATCAGGTTCTGTGTCAAAAGTGGTAACAACACTGAAAACAGGAAGAAATGATGTAACGATCCCGAAAATCTGGTCAACAGATGAAGAGTCAGGAGGAGCATTATATATTCAATATACAGGCAATAATGCAAATGACCGCTATTCTGTTCGTGTCAATGGCGGAGTGGAAGTTCCGACGTTGGATCTTTATGGAGTGACGGATGCACAGGAACGGCAGCAAAGAGCAGAACAGTATGTAGAAGCGTTGAAGGGCTATGTAGAAAAAATGGAAGCTGTTCACAAAAAAGTACATGAAAATTCCGGAAATGAATCTGTGGAATACGAATACAGCAAAGAAAACTGTATCCTTGGAGCAACAGATATTTTACTGGATAAGATGCTGTTTTCATTGCCGGCACAGCAGGTTTTAAGCGGCTGTGAGGGAAATGCACAGAAATTGTTAGATTCCATGGATGCAATGGAAGGTATGATGAATCTGTTCTATCAGCATAAGGGATTGAATCAGACAGCACCGGATGAAAAAGACAGATTCCCGCAGAGACATTTGAATATCCGTTATCAGAGAATGTTTGCAGGAGCATTTATGTATGCGGCAGGAGATCACATTGGAATCGGATGGAATGAAACAGCTGGTATGATGACAGGAGTTCCGGTTCAGTCTGATAATGGAAAATACGTAAGCGGACGCTATTTTGGCTGGGGAATCGCCCATGAGATCGGACATAACATCAATCAGAGTGCGTATGCATATGCAGAAGTGACAAATAACTATTTTGCAGTGTTGGCACAGGCAAAAGATACAAATGACAGTGTTCGGTTTGAATATCCGAAAGTTTATGAGAAGGTGACATCCGGAACAACCGGAAAATCAGAGGACGTATTTACACAGCTTGGAATGTACTGGCAGTTACATCTGGCATATGATTCCGGATATAACTTTAAAACCTATGACAACTATGAAGAGCAGTTAAATAATCTGTTTTTTGCAAGAGTGGATACTTATGCGAGAAACACGGCAAAAGCACCGGCACCTCAGGGTATCGCGCTGACATTGTCCGGAGACAGAGATCAGGATTTCATGAGACTTGCGTGTGCGGCAGCCCAGAAGAATATTCTCGAATTTTTTGAACGCTGGGGAATGATCCCGAACGATGAGACGAGAAGTTACGCAGGGCAGTTTGAAACAGAAACAAGGGCAATTTATTATGTAAATGATGATTCAAGAGTGTATCGTCTGGAAAATAGCGGAAGCAGCCTGGGAAGTCTGGGAGATGTAGAAGCAGTCGGAGATGATACTACAGTAAGCGTCAATAAAGACACAGCAAATCAGGTCGATTTTACATTGACTTCCAAGACAATTCCGGAAGAAGACGTATTGGGCTATGAAATTACGCGGACCATGATTTCGGGAGGACAGGTTGAAAAAGAAGTTGTAGGATTTACAACAGAAAACCAGTTCAGTGATCATGTGACAACTGTAAATAACAGAGTCATCACCTATGAAGTGACAGTGGTGGACAAGTATTTGAATCGTTCGGCAGCGAAGACATTGACACCGGTCAAGATCGAACATGATGGAAGCCTGGATAAGGAATTCTGGACTACCACAACGAAAAATATGGAGGCAGTTCATACAGAAGATCCGGGAGAAGCAGATGAAGATACACCATGTGCACCACAGCAGGAAGCGCCGATCTTAAAAGCAGTGGACAATAAGACGGATACAACATATACAGGAATTGCAGGAGATGAGGCAGAAGTTTTGATGCAGTTTAATCGGAAGCAGATCATTTCAGGATTGAAATATACAGTAAACGAGGGAACAGCGATCAAAGATTACAGCATTTATGTGCATGGGGATAATGATGAATGGACAGAGGTTGTAAAAGGTTCATTTGATGACAAAAAGTACAGACGGTATATTTTGAAAATGTGGATGGCAAATATGTCGGCACATACAGTACAGATGCAGTAAAACTGGTCATTCATAACCAGAAAGACACCGAAATATCAATATCGGAACTGGATGTACTGGGAGTTACCGGAGATAATGTAGATTTCAGAAGTGCTCAAGATGGAACTTCCGCAATTGGGCGTTTGGCATCGGATTACCAATACGGAGAAACAGAAGCAGATAAGATACCGGCAGGGTCAATCGTTTTTGTTGGTTCGTATAAAGGAAATCCGGCATATAATGTAGTACTTCTTTATGATCAGGATGGAAATATTGTAGGCGGAACAAATACGGATGGAAGTTTGAAAGCGCAGCAGATCATTCTTGCAGATGTACCGGAAACCGGGAATATTCAGGATGTATCGGATGGTACATGGATTTACTGGATCGATCCGCAGGATAGTGCCCAATTAGCCGGAAAACAGGTGCGTGCAGAGCTTTACAGAGTAAATGATGCACAGACAAACGAAGGGCAGAGACTGGTAAGTGATTCTCTGTATGTGGAAGTGCCTCAGGAAATGCCGGAAATTGAACTCAATGGAAATCAGTAATCAAAAAGGAGTATAGTGTGAAAAAGTATATAGCAAGAATCGTGGTCATGCTTCTTATTGCATCGGTACTTCCGTTACAAGTATCTGCAGCAGAAAAGGAAAGTATTGAACTGGCAGTTGAAGCGGAGCAGGTCGGTGTGTCATTGACATTGCCGCAGTCTGTCAGTGGAAACATATTGTCACTTCAAGTAGGCTTGAAGGTAGATTCGAATGTGCAGGAAGAGACGACAGCAACATTTCAGTTTTCTGAAAATGTGGCAAAAGTAGCAGACTATCGTTACAATCAAGAAAAAGGGATCCTGAATATTTATCTGTCAGGAACAAAGACTCTTTTTCAAAATGGTACAGAGTCTTTGAAACTTGGAAATGTGCAGATCAATACAACAAATGAGAATGGTGCAACAGTTCATGTAAGTGTTGTTGAAAATTCTGTAAAAATGGTCAAGGGAACGAAGACGGAAGTAATTCAAAACATAGATTATCCGGAAAAAGCAGAGATTATCCTGGGCAATGGTGGTAATCAGGATAACGGAGGTGATCCGGACAATGGTGGCGACCAGGATAACGGAGATGCTCAGGATAAGACAGAGCTTCAGCAGGTAATGGAAATGGCAAAGAGCTACACGCAGTCTGAGTATACAAAAGAAAGTTATGCAGTATTGCAGAAAGCCATGGAAATGGCGCAGAAGGTTCTAGACAAAGAAGATGCCACAGAGGAAGAGATTACAGAGGCCTTAAAGAATCTGGAAAATGCGATCGGATCACTGGTAAAGAAAGAGGACACATCTTCTCCTTCTACTGATCAGGATGAAACTACAAATCAGGGAGCAGATAAAAATACCAGCCAGAATACGGATCAAAAGAATGACAAGAATGTTGTAAAAACAGGAGATGACAGCATGGTGATTCCGTTTGTGGCGGCAATTGCAATCAGTGTTGCAGCGGCAGCATTTATTATTTGCAGAAGGATGCGCAGAAAATAGAATATTTGAATTGTAAATAGTATGGGAAGACAGGAGCGTCGAGAAATGAAATCATTTTGCGGCACTCCTGTTTTTTATAAATCCTCTTGACAAAACTAAAAACCTAGTGTACTATCTAACTATAGCACTGATACACGAGGTGGAAGGAGGAAGAAGATGAATTACAATGCAGAGATGCCAATCTATCTGCAGGTCATTCACGACTTGAAGAAAAAGATGATACAGGGAAAGATACTTCCCGGAGAGAAGCTTCCATCCAACAGAGAGCTGGCGGTTCTTTATAAGATCAATCAGAACACTGCAGCAAGAATCTACAGAGAGATGGAGACACATGGATATTGTTATACAAAGCGGGGGATTGGAACATTTGTGATGGAGGAAGAGACGATGTTCGAGACGATAAAAAAAGAAATGGCAGAAGAATTGTTGAGCAGCTTTATACATGAGATGCAGGATCTTGGATTTGAAAAAGATGATATTATCTCAAAAATTGCAGACTACAAGGAGGAGAGAAGATGATTTTAGAATGTCGTGATTTAAGCAAATCATTTTACACAAAAAAGGCGCTGAATGAAGTTTCACTGAAACTGGAAGGCGGAAAGATCTATGGTCTGCTCGGGGAGAACGGAAGCGGAAAGACCACATGGATGAAGATCATCTCCGGTCTGACAAAGCCTACATCCGGAGAGATTTTGTTCAAGGAGCATCCGTGGTTCTATGGAGATAAGGCAGAGATCGCCTACATGTCTACAGAGCCGTTTTTCTACAGTTTTCTGGATGTGAACGGAGTCGGACAGTACTATAAAGATTTCTTCCCGGATTTTGATGAGAAGAAATTTCACGAGATGGTAAGAAGGATGTCCCTGGAAGGCAAGATGAAGGTCAAAGAACTGTCCACCGGTATGACAGCAAAGCTGAAGGTGATCGCAACACTGAGCCGCAAAGCAGAGCTGTATCTTCTGGATGAGCCGTTCAATGGAATTGATTATAAAGCAAAAGAAGAGATTCTCGGGATGATCCTGGAGTCAGCAAATGAAAAAAATACCTTTGTAATTTCCACACATATGATCGATGAGATCGAAAGTTTTATCGATGAGGCAATCTTTATCAAAGATGGAGAAGTTGTGCGTCGGATGTCAGTGGAAGAAGAACGGATGCAAAGTGGAAAATCCGTGGCAGATATTTATCTGGAGATCATGTAGGAAGAACAAAGGCAGAATGAGAAAAGAGAAAGAGAGGAAACAAAATGGGACGCTTGATCAAATATGAGCTGAAAAAACAGCAGACATCCAGAAACATCATACTGGCGCTGCTTCTGGTGTTTTTACTGGCAGTTGTAGTTGGAACCTTTACAGAGAACGGGAATACAGTTGGAATCAGTGTAATGCTGGAAATGTTTGTCGGAATGTTTGTATTTTTCTATATGGGAATTGAAAGTCTGTTGATATTGAACCGTGACCTGAAAACAAAGCAGAGTCATATGCTCTGGATGGTGCCGATGCAAAGCTGGAAGATCCTGGGAGCAAAGTACATTGCAGCAATTTTACAGATTTTCTTTATTTCAGCAGCATACGTGCTGGCAGCAATAGCCTGCATTTTGAGTTTGATTGCAAAAATGGATGCATGGGAAGAGCTTTTTAAAGGGCTTCGCATTGGTGCAGAGTGGCTTTTCCAGGGCAATATGGATTGGATCACACTTATGGCAATATTTCTGCTTTTCTTCCTTGCATGGACCTGTGTGATCGCAACCGGATTTCTGGCAGTTATTGTATCCAGAACGGTGTTGATCAATTCCAGATTTGCGGGCATTGTTTCATTCATTTTGTTCTTTGTGATCAATGCAATTGTGGAATATATCTACAATCTGTTTGCCAAATACGGACTTATGGGAATCCATAGCGGACTCTATATAGGAATTGGAGAATGCGCATTTTATATTGTTGCATGCATTATACTATTTGTGATTTCCAGTGTTCTGGCTGAAAAGAAATTAAGTGTATAAAATATGGAAGGTACAGTCTGTTAAATCGGATTGTATCTTCTTTTTTAATTTCACAACTGTCTTGTCACATGTAAAGTCTTGTGCTATAATTGTCAGCAATTAACGATAAAAATTTAACAATTCAAGATAAGTGAGGGAATACAATATGACAGTTGTGGAAGAAATCCAGAAATTAAAACAGGAAAAAAATGCAGTTATTCTGGCACATTATTATGTGAGACCGGAGATTCAGGACATTGCGGACTACATCGGAGATTCTTTTTATCTGAGTAAGGTTGCAGTTGGATTGAAAGAGCAGACCATCGTATTCTGTGGCGTGTCTTTCATGGGAGAGAGTGCGAAAGTACTGAACCCGGAGAAAACAGTTCTGATGCCGGATATGCATGCAGACTGTGCAATGGCACATATGGCAGATGCCAAAACCATTCAGAAAATGCGGGATACATATGAAGATCTGGCGGTTGTATGCTACATCAATTCTACAGCAGAGCTGAAAACACATTCTGATGTGTGCGTTACATCAGCAAATGCGGTGAAGATCGTAAAAGCGCTTCCGAACAAGAACATTTTCTTTATTCCGGACAAGAACCTGGCACATTTTATTGCAGAGCAGGTACCGGAAAAGAATTTTGTATACAACGAGGGATACTGTCCGATTCACGAACACATGCAGATTGAGGAGATCAAAGAAGCGAAAGCACAGCACCCGGCAGCAGAGGTACTGGCGCATCCGGAATGTCCAAAGGCAGTGCTTGCAATTTCCGATTATGTAGGAAGTACTTCCGGAATCATCGACTACGCAACGAAAAGTGAGAAACAAGAGTTTATCATCTGTACCGAAAACGGCGTCCGCTACAAACTGGAAAAGGACAACCCGGGCAAGAAGTTTTATTTTACAGAGACAGAGCCTGTCTGTACAGATATGAAGCTGATCACACTGGAAAAGGTTCTTCACGTCTTAAAAACAGGAGAAAATGAAGTTCATTTGAGTGAGGAATTGAGAACTGACTCCAGAAAACCATTGGAAAAAATGCTGGAGCTGGCAAAATAGAGTGTCTTTCATAAAAAGAGAGGCCTGCCGAAAGGAAAGAGAGTATTATGAATAAAAAAGCAGATGTTGTTATCGTTGGAACAGGTGTTGCAGGGCTGTTTTCTGCATTGAATCTTCCGGATGACAAAGAAATCATCATGATCACGAAATCAGATGCCGAGAGCAGTGACTCATTTCTGGCACAGGGCGGAATCTGTGTACTCCGGGATGAACAGGATTATGACAGTTATTTTGAAGATACGATGAGAGCCGGTCATTATGAAAACCGGAAAGAATCTGTCGATATTATGATCCGCAGTTCTGGAAAAATCATTGAAGATCTGGTAGGATATGGAGTAGAATTTGAAAAGGACGGAGAAGCGTTTGCCTACACAAGAGAGGGGGCACACTCCAGACCGAGAATTCTGTTTCATGCAGATGTGACAGGAAAAGAGATCACCAGTAAGCTGTTGGCGCGGGTAAGGGAAAAGAATAACGTAACAATTTACGAATATACGACCATGACAGACATTCTTGAGGAAAACGGAAAATGTGCGGGAATCACCGTGAAGACGAAAAGTGGTGAAGAGTCCTCTATTTATGCAGATTATACCATTCTGGCAAGTGGAGGAATCGGCGGGCTGTACCAGCATTCCACAAATTTCCCTCATCTGACAGGAGATGCACTGGAAGTAGCGAAAAAACATCACATTCGTTTGGAGCATCTGGATTATGTACAGATCCATCCGACTACATTGTATTCGGAAAAGCCGGGCAGACGATTCCTGATCTCCGAATCCGTCCGTGGGGAAGGCGCACTTCTCTATAATAAAAACATGGAGCGTTTCGTAGATGAACTGCTTCCGCGAGACGTGGTGACAAAGGCAATCCGGGAACAGATGGAAAAGGATGGAACGAATTTTGTGTGGCTGTCCATGGCGCCGATCGAGAAAGAGACGATATTGAGTCATTTTCCGAATATTTACGAGCATTGCCTGGAGGAAGGCTATGATGTTACAAAAGAGTGCATTCCGGTCGTTCCGGCGCAGCACTATTTTATGGGCGGTATCTGGGTAGACAAGAACAGCCACACGTCCATGCCGCAGCTGTTTGCAGTGGGAGAGACAAGCTGCAACGGTGTGCACGGAGCGAACCGTCTGGCAAGCAACTCTCTTCTGGAGAGTCTTGTATTTGCAAAAAGAGCGGCAAATCTTATCAAAGAGCAATGGTGCCTGGAAAAAAGAACAGGCTGTATAAAATGAAAGAATAGATAGAAAAATAAAGGAGAAACCAGATGAATCAGATTACAATGAAGCTTCAGGCAGATCCACCTGATCTTAGAAGCGTTAAAAGAAGACATTTCCAGTGAAGATGTGACAACCAATTCAGTGATGAAAGAGGCA
>ENA-OQJB01000137-OQJB01000137.1-human-gut-metagenome-genome-assembly--contig:-NODE-137-length-43360-cov-4.837277_pt1 | contig 43360 bp, 38 predicted proteins | sample MGYA00242599_ERZ504765 | MGnify/ENA primary metagenome ERZ504765 (study PRJEB26092, sample SAMD00036354) | human gut metagenome | host: Homo sapiens | study: EMG produced TPA metagenomics assembly of...
CTACAAAGGAATTTCTGACAATTACGACAAAAACAACAATACATTCTATCTGGTGATCGACAGGAGCGCTTCAACAGAGAATGTTTACATGCTTTCTCAGATCGATGAAAGTGATCTGCAGGAATTCCTTGACAGTGGTGCTGTAATTTCAGAAGAGACCAGTGTGCCGTCGGTTGTATTGGAAGAGAATGAAACTTCTTCCGTTACCCCAGCTAATGAGGAAGAGCCGGCTGCGGAAGAAGGGCAGGAAAATGCATCTGCAAGGAACCTTGCGGGTATTCTGGCAATTCTTCTTCTTGCCGGCGCAGGGGCAGGAGCTTACTACTATTTTAAGATCCGAAAGAAAAAGGCTGAGGCCGAGGAAGAAAATTCCGAAGGGCTGGAACTCAGCGACGGATTGGAGACAGTGGATGAACGGGAAGAAGACGAGGACAATTATGAATAATGATCTGTCGGGGAGAGGCTGTATAATAGCCTCTCCCTGTTAGGTTAATTGAAGGAGGAATTATCTTATGTATTTAGTGATAGCGGAAAAACCAAGTGTATCAAGATCCATCGCCCATGTGATCGGTGCGGAAAAAAGAGAGGAAGGTTATCTGGAGGGAAAGGACTGCATTGTCAGCTGGTGTCTGGGACATCTGGCAGAATATATTCCTCCGGATGCCTACGATGAAAAATTCAGCCGTTGGAATTATGAGGATCTCCCGATCATTCCGGAAGAATGGAAACTGGCGGTATCAGGGGAGAAAAAGGATCAGTTTTATGTCTTAAAACGTCTCCTGAACCGACCGGATATCCAGTATGTCGTGAATGCCTGTGATGCGGGGCGGGAAGGAGAGTTGATCTTCCGGCGGGTCTATGATTTGTCCGGCAGTACAAAACCGGTGAAACGATTATGGATCAGTTCTCTGGAAGATTCAGCAATCCTTGATGGAATGCAGCATCTGAGATCCGCAGAGGAATACCGACATCTGGCCGAAGCTGCTGTATGCCGTTCTCAGGCTGACTGGCTGGTAGGAATGAATGCAACCAGAGCTTACACCACAAAGTACTTCAAAAAGCTGACCGTTGGAAGGGTTCAGACACCGACACTTGCCATGCTTGTCGAAAGGCAGAAGCAGATTTCCGGTTTCAAAAAAGAAAAATATTTTAATGTAGTTTTGGATTGTGATGGACTGATCGCAGAGAAGAAGAAAATCTTCGATGTGGAAGAAGCAGAAAGAGTGTGGAAAACCTGTCAGGGTAGTGAGGCGATTGTGGAAAAGGTGGAGTCAAAGGAAAAGACGGTAAAACCACCGAAACTGTATGACCTGACCACCCTGCAGAGAGAGGCGAACCGTATCTATGGAATGACTGCTCAGCAGACATTAAATGCGGCGCAGAGCCTGTATGAGCAGAAGGTGATCACTTATCCGCGTACAGACAGCCAGTATTTGACAAGTGATATGGAAGAAACAGCGAAACAAGTGATCCGTAAGATCCATGAGAAATACCAATTGATGGGACCGTTTGACCAGCCCAAAACACCGGAGGTAAAGAAGGTGCTGAATGACAAGAAAGTATCGGATCATCATGCAATCATTCCTACGGTAGAACTTGCAGAATTTGATTTCTCTAAGTTAAGAGAATGGGAACAGAAGATTTTATTCCTGATCGCAGTACATACCGTAGAAGCAATGGAAGAAGATCATGTATTCATGGAGACAGAGGTGGAAGTACGATGTCAGGATGAGATTTTTAAAGCAAAAGGAAAATCAGGATATTTTTCTGATTATTCAGAAGCAGTTAAAATTGAAAAAGCATCAGATAGAATCATACTACGTCATTTTGAAGTTAGAAAATCTTATGCTGCGCATGGTACGGGAGAATATACATTATCTTATCATGAAGACTATCGGGCTGTATTTCAGGAAAAATTCCATTTTTATTACCCGGTTTATAGCTGTTTGGCTCATAAGAATGTATGGAAAGAGAAATATATAGATCCGTATTTTCACTACAGATATCATTTGAATTATACGATAAAAGCATATCAGACGATAACCCAAATGCCTGGAATGGTGTATCCATATAATTTGAAAAATGTTTTTAAAGGAACTCCATTTGAGTATTGCTCTTTAGATTATTTTGTTAAACATAATCGTTCTGTAGAATTTCCGGTTGTATATTATTTGAAGACATATTTGAACTTCCCATTGCTTGAACAGTTCGTGAAGCAGAATATGTTTTATTTTGCTTTGGAATGTCTATATCACCTTCCAAGTGAGTGGAAAGAAACAAATGAAACAAATATCAGGCATCTATTGGGAATAAATTCACGTTTTTGTTCTATTCTGAGCAGGTATAATATGGGAATGAAGGAATTGGACGTTTTGAAAAAAATGGAGAAACTAAATATCCATTTGTCTGAACAGGAAATCTTTGGGTATTGTAAAATTTTTGAGAGTAATAAAGATTTTTTGGAATTACACCAGTATGCATCTATTCGGAAAAATTGTGAATTATCTAGCAAAACAGATTGCGAAGAAAGAAAAAGGAAAAGCATATCAGTTGTCCAGTGATGTGTCTTGTATCAGTAGTGATGAAATGAAATGCTATCAGACATATATAAGAAGCTGGAAAGATTATATTGGATGGGCAGAAAAGTTGGAATATGATCTGAAAAGCCGATACGTTCTGTTTCCGAAAAATTTCAAAGATGTTCACGACAAGACTTTTCGGGAGTATCAAAAACAACAAGATAAGATGGAAAGAAAAAACAGGCAAAAGAAAGACGAACCGTGAACCGCCTTTTAAAGAAAGATATAAAACTACTGGATACACAAATTCAGGATAAGAACTATATCTTAAAAGTTCCTGGAAATTATCAGGAAATCCAAAAAGAAGGACAGGCGTTAGGACATTGTGTAGGAAGTTATATCCCTCATATTGCCAATCGGGAATGTGATGTGTATTTTATCCGGAAAAAGACCGATCCGGATAAGCCCTTTTTTACGGTTGACTGGAGAAGAGGGAAGATTGTGCAATGTCAGGGGAAAGGGCGGATTCGTTATCCGCAGGAAATGGTAGAATTTGTTCATTATGCAGAAGAAAAATTAAGGCTTCTAAAAGGAGAAGAAGAAAAAAAGGCTGCATAGGAATATAAAAATTTTAAGAGAATAGAAACACAGGCAGAAGGATTAGAACATTCTTCTGCCTTTTCTTATGAAGAGAAAGGAACAGAGATATGAATGATGTATTGGAAAAATTACAACGTGTCAAAATCCAAAATAAGACCAGGCTGTCCAAAGAAGACCAGCAATTTTGTCAGATACAGCAAAAATTATATGACAGTACCAGAAATCATTTTTTAAGTATGTTTGTAGATATGGAAACACTGCACCAGCAGGAACTGACCTTTTATGGAAAGGTACAGAAATATGCAGATAGGGTGTACAAACAGAACCTGATTTGTATGGATAAAAAGAAACAAATAGAACTGATGGAAAAGGTACATAATCATTTTATCAGAACCATTATTTCCTTCTTTAACCGGAAATATGGTCTTGCCATACAGAAACATTCGTATGAACGCTATATTTCCCTGCAGGATTCTGCAGAACCCGTATTACATAAGCGGATTTCTTCTTTAACAGAAGAAGAGAAGCAAATTTATCGGGAAGAAAGGAAGAAATGCTGTAAACAGAAAGAAGAAAATCTTCATGAAGTTTTGTTTGCCAGAATTGAGTATCCGTTGATTTTGGATGATATTTTTTCTTATCTGGGCGGTTTTAGTTTTCAGGAGAAAGTGGAGCAGGAGATTAAAACAGATGCAAAAGCAGGAGTGACCTATGCAAAATATAAATTGCAAAGTAAAAAACTGTCCATTCAAAACCTGTTATGCAGCAAAACAGATCTTTGGGGAGAATACGAAATCTGTCTGGATAGTGAAAAATATAAAGCGCTTTTACGGGCATTGACTTTTTTTGACTCCAGTAAAGAACAAGTTTCTATTTATGATGGCTGGCTGGAAAGATTTGTAAGTTTTTCATATAGCGGGAAAAAGGAGAAAGAAGGGATTTTTGATGAACACCCTGCGCTTGGAAAGAAAGTTGTTAAATTTAAGTATTTTAAAAATGGCAGATGGGATATTGTTTTTGTCAGTGGTGTACATGCATTGTCTTTTGCCAAAGAGTATCTCGGCTATAAGGAGGCGGCCTAATGGGAAAATACAAAAGAGATAAGGGACTTCAAATACCAATGGAGCAAAGGCAAAAATTGAATGCGAAAATTCTGTATCTAGTGGAAAACCATGAAGCAGAACTATATGGGATCACACCAGAGGATATTTTTAATGTATATATGGGAAATGGTGGGCTGCATGGACTGGACAGGAAAGACTTTCAAAATTTTCATGCTTATACAGAAGCGAAAAAAGAAATAGAGCAGGGACAGTTTTTTACACCAGCGGAAATATGTGAATTTCTTGTTGCCTGCGTCAAACCGGAACCGAAGGATATAATTTATGATTTGACTTATGGTAAAGGAGATTTTTTTAATTATCTTCCTACAGAAAGTAATATCTATGGAACAGAAATTGATATGAAAGCGGTGAAGATTGCCCAGTACCTCTACCCGAAGGCAAACCTGCAATATGGCGATATCCGGCAGTATTCCCCTGTTTTAAGCGGGGATATTGTGTTTGGAAATCCGCCCTTTCATCTGGAATGGGGAACAAAAGAAGCACCGGTATCTTCCCAGATGTATTACTGCAAAAAAGCATATCAGGTACTGAAAAACGGGGGTCTTTTGGTTTTGCTGGTCTCGGAAAGTTTCCTTTCAGATGATTTTTCAAATAAAGGGGATATTGAAGAAATCAATCACATGTTTAATTTGATTGTACAATTTTCTTTGCCGGCAGATGCATTCAAAGAGTATGGTGTGACATCTTTTCGGACAAAAGCAATGATTTTGCAGAAAAAGAGTCAGTATGTAACAGAAAGACCATACACTACAGAGTTGGAAGTTCTGAAGCGGCCACAGGAAATTTATCAAACTTATGTGTTACCGGTTCTTCAGGAACGAAGAAAAAATGCTGCAAATATTTATTTTGAATGTCAGAATACAGATTTAGAGGCAAAGCAGAAACAGGTATTTCAGGAAAAAACGGTGAAACTTTTGTTTGATATCAAAAGAAATCGAAATATCGCTCATAAAGCTGGACTGGCAGAAGCGATTTTGCAGAAATACCTGAAGCAGACGAAACCGGAGGAACTCTCCTGGCAGGAGTGGGAAAAAATTAAAATACAGCCGGAAGATGTTTTACGGAAATTAAAGGGGATTTTATCTTCTGCGAATAAGACATACAGGAATGAAATCCGGATTGTAAAGACAACTTATGGATTTAAAGAAAAGGATTATCGGGAAAATGGGACCGATATGAATTTGGGTTCTATCAATTCTTTTGTATTATCCAAAAGAGAAGTTCCTGGATTTGAGCAGTTCTTAAAGAAGAAACGGCGAGAATTTGCATTGCAGGAAACATCTTTTGAGAAAATGAAGCAGGATGACAAAATTGCAGAATATCTGGAAAATTGGCATGTAACAAGTCAAATGACAGGGGAGGTCAAATATCTGAATGCTGTACAGAAAAAAGAAGTGAATAAACTGCTGCAGAAACGATACGTTGCCCTACAGTTTTCTATGGGAACTGGAAAAAGCCTTTGTACACTGGCAATGGCGCAGTACAGAATGAAATATAATTCTGTCCGGAATATATTCATTGTCGGCACAGCCCTGGCAATCAATAATACATGGGAAGAAATATTGGAAGACTATCAGATTGATTTTTACCGTATTCGGAAGAGGGAGGACATAAAAAGGGTACAGAGAGGACAGATTGTGCTCTTGACTATCAATCTGCTTACGGAATTAAAAAGGGAGATGAAAAAACTGTTACGTATCCGCTGTCAGAAAGTCATGTTGATTTTTGATGAAAGTGATGCAATTACCAACGGAAGTTCAAAACGTACAAAAAGCAATGCTTTCTGTTTTTCGAAAATGCAGATATAAAGTGCTGGCAACAGGAACACTGACAAGAAATAACGTGGTAGAAGCAGCACCTCAATTAGAACTGCTTTATAACAACTCTATTCATTATCTGGCAAAGAATGAATGGATCTACCGATTCAAAAACGGACAGATGGAAAAAATAGGAACTTCTTTTTGAATCAGCCATTTCCAGCTTATAAAAGAGGGTATGAACTGTTTTCTTATTCCTATTTACCAAAGAAGATTACAGTGTTTGGTCTGGAGAAGGCAAATCAGGATATTTATAATGCATCATTTTTAGATGAATTATTAGAAAAAACAGTCATAACAAAAAATTTTGAAGAAGTGGTAGGAAGGAAAATTTATAAGATTTACCAGGGAACCTGTTCTTTTAGCGAAAGGGAAAAAGAAGTGTATCGAATAGCAGTAAAAGAGTTTGATAAAATCCGCAGGAAGTATTTTGTAGCTTACGGCAATGCACGAAAGGATTCCATGTTTCGGATTTTGCAGCAACTGCTGCTCCTTCTGAAGATATGTGCAGATCCTTCTCTTGCATACGAATACGATAGCAATGAAGTACCTACGAAGGTAAAAAAAGACAATCCGTCTTTTGCAGATGTGGAAGTATGAGAAGGTTGCGATTGGAGTACGCAGAATAGAAGTGGCAGATTCCTATTACCGATATTTAAAGCAGGCATTTCCAGAAAGGCAGATCTTTTATATCACAGGGGATAAAGTTCCATGCAAGCAGCGGCAGAGGATTGTAGAAAAACTAAGAAAGACAGAAAATGGGATATTACTTTCTACGCAGCAAAGCTTGTCAGAATCTATGAATATAGATGATGTGGATAAAATTATCCTACCAGAGCTTCATTACAATCATGCGGCTATGGAACAGTATTATTTTCGGTTTATCCGGTATACGTCCAGAAATTTTAAGCAGGTGGTATTTTTAATTTATGAAAATTCCATTGAAGTGAACCTGCTAAAGATGATACTGGCGAAGGAGAAAATTAACCTGTTTATGAAAAATCAATTGCTAGAAAACGGAGAACTATATGAAAGATTCGGCATCAATCCCCAGATATTTTCCCTTTTGATGACAACCAGTGTGGACCAGGAAGGAAAACTTCAGATTCAATGGGGCGAACAGAAGATTAGTTAGTATTTTCTTATTTGACAACAGATATAGATAATCGTAGTTTTATAATAGAATTTTTATTTGAAGAAATTCAAATATATTACAGATTTGCTCTGCTAATGACAGAGTATCATAATTTTGAAATTGTTATTCCTATAATTCTTTAGAAAGACATCAAACAGATTTAGTTTTGGTGTCTTTTTCTTAAATTTTTCTCAAAATGAATCCAACAGTTGCAAGAACAAATCCTAAATAGCTGAAATTATAGTTCATAGAATGGCATACAAAGCTTCGAACTTTTGTGTGCTCTTTTGTGAAGTGAGTTTAAGAAACTAGAAACAGGATACATAGATGTCATTTAAATTGGGAAGGAGGTGGAATATGGCAGATATGGAGGTTACCAAAAAAGTATATAGCGCGGATGAAATACAAGTGATTTTAGGAATTGGAAGGAGTAAGGTATATGAATTTCTGGATTCTGTAAATAAAAAGCAGGAACCGTTTCGGGTTATAAAAATAGGAAGAATATATCGGGTGCCTAAGGATTCTTTTGATAGATGGATGAATGGAGAAACTATATAGAGCAGAGGTGAAAGAATGGTTAAGAAAGTAAAAAATATCCACATGCATTTTTTGAGAGAAATACCTGGAATCATAGAACAAAAAATTATTGCCGGATTATACAATCAAATATGGGAAAAAGGGTGGATTTGAAACAGCTGAAGAAGCAGAAAAAGCGTATCAGGAACATATAAAAGAATTTGATAGGAAGATGAATATGACCTTTTTAGAAGTGGATAAAGAGGTAACATTAAAAAACTTCTTACTTTATTGGTATGTGAGTATCTTTTCCGAAAGAGTACAGTCAACTACCCGATATTTAGTATCCTATGTGCTATATGGAATGCTATTACCTAATATAGATGAAAAAATAAAATTGAAGTTTGTCAGCACAGATTATTTGAATGAGTTATTGGATAAAGTGGCAAAATACTGCAAATCGGCAGGATTCAAAAGCAGGGAAACATTATATATTGCAATGAAAGATGCACAGTTTCTTCGTTTAATAGATAATAATCCAGTAAAAGCAACGAAAACATATCCAAGACCCAAAAGAAAGATTACCGTTTTAAATAAAAGTCAGACAAGATGCTTTTTGACAGCCGCAAAAGAAAGAAATTGGTTTTTAGAGATTATTTTGGGGTTATATTGTGGCCTGAGAAAAGGGGAAATATTAGGACTGAAATTTGACGATTTTGATTTTGAAGAAAGAACGGTCACAGTTCAAAGACAGTTGGTAGCTGATATAGAAACCAAGGAGGGAACTTATGAAATTATAAAGTATCAGAGTATTTTACGTGATCCAAAAAGCGAAAGTGGAAAACGCAGATTAAAAGTGCCCGAAATTATATTGGTGGAAGTCGAACGCAGAAAAGATAGAATTCAATTACTGAAGGAAAGAATGGGAGAAGACTTTCAAGATCAGAATTTTATTTCTTGTCAGAAAAATGGAAATCCAAGAGGGTTGTGTTCTTTAAATACAGAAATCAGGAGACTATGTGAAAGAAATGGATTGCCACATATTACAGTGCATGGATTAAGACATATGTATGCTACAATTCTAGCTGAGAGAGGAGTGCCTTTAACGAAAATATCAGCATTGCTGGGGCATCATTCCGTACATACAACATTTGAATTTTACCTGGAAGTAATTGAGGGTGGAAATCAGATTACAGATTTTTTGAATAAGGAATTTCTAGCAGAGGAGGCAGCGTATGGATCTAAATAAAATAAAACTCAGAGCGTATGTAGATTATCGTGTTGGCAATGTGATAAAAATTAAAGGAAAGTTTGGATTTCGTGTAACTGTGATATTTGATGATATGGAAGAAAAGGAATCCCAACATTCTGGTTTTGCAAAGAAAGAAGAGGCAGAAAAAGAAAGAAATCATGTAATTGCTCAATTACACGATAAGAAATATGTTGTTTATAAAAATATAAAAGTGGAAGAGCTACTGACGTATTGGTTGGAAAATATTATAAGAAGCAAGGAAGGTGTAAGTGCTTGTACTTACAATACTTATAAAAATTGTATTGAAAAGCACATTATTCCAGAATTGGGAAAATTAACTTTAGTAAAGTTAAATCAGGGGCACATTTCAAAATTGTATAAAAAGTTGGTTGAAAAATATAGTTCCATTCCAAGAATAGCTAAGCCGATTTTGAATACCTCATTAGAATTTGCACTTTCTAAAAATTTGATTACATATAATCCGGCGGAGGGATTAAATCTTCCTAAAGGTGCGAAAAAGGTTCCATACCATGAAATCGTAATTGATGAATCAAAAACGTACGCGTTGGAGCAGGTAAAGCATTTAATAAAAGTAGCAAAAGATACACGTATTTATCTGTATATATTATTTGCACTCTTAATGGGATTAAGGAAAAGTGAAATCAGTGGAATAAAGTACACAGATATAGATTATGAAAATCGCACATTAAAAATAGAACGGCAATTAGGAAGAAGTTTAGAGGTAGACGAAAATGAAATAGCACCAAAGACACGAACAAAGCAGGAAATTGATGTGAAGACACCTGCAAGTAATCGTGTGGAGAAAATTCCTAATTTTTTATTTAGCGAAATACTAGAAGAAAGGAAAAATATGAGAAAAACCGAAGCAGGAGACAGCATGGAAGATGGGTATTTCAAGATATGGATTACATTTGTTGTTCTAGTTATGGAAGACCAAGATCTACCACATACATATATACCCATTATAAAAACTAATAGAAGAAGCAGGATTGCCATATATACGATTTCATGATTTACGTCATACGTATACCACATTATTAATGAAGAATGATATCAATCAAAAGGCAATAGCAGCGTCGTTAGGACATTCCAAATCGATTATTACATTTGATGTCTATACAGACAAGCAGGCATTAATAGAAGGAGGGGTAGAGGAGATTGATGCATTTATAGATGAAGTGCATCCATATGATAGTGAAGATATTCAAATACTAAAAGAAAAATATGGAAAGAAAGTTCTGCATAGATTGGCTTAATCTATATGGGAAATCAATAGAAAAGGGTATACTGCAGGTTATTTGCTGTATGCTCTTTTTTTTACGGGAAAGAGAAAAGTAGATAGTAGAAAAATTCTTTTATTGACGAAATACACAAGAACAGATATACTAAAATTGAACGTATGTTCGTGCATAAGAATACAATATATGGAATAAAAATGCAGAAAAATATCAGTAATGCTGTTCTGTGTGCTTAGGTATTATGATTGACTAATAGGTCTTTATAGTTTTGAAAAGGGATAAATTGTGGTATACTGTAGTATCAAATCATGGAGGATAGTACGAGGTGTTGCGAACCGGAAAATATCCACTTGGGTGACCAAATTCGTACATTGGCGTTTTTTTACCTATTTTTCAGCAAAATTGGAACGTATTTTTCACCTGACATGTACGAATTTTCGGGTTAATAATGAAAATAGTAAGGAGGTTTTTGACTATGGATCACTTCGAACTGGTATCAGAATATGCTCCTACAGGAGATCAACCGCAGGCTATCGAACAGCTTGTGAAAGGTTTCCAGGAAGGCAACCAATGCCAGACTTTACTAGGGGTTACGGGGTCTGGCAAGACTTTTACAATGGCAAATGTTATCAAGGAATTAAATAGGCCAACACTCATTATTGCACATAATAAAACGCTGGCTGCACAGCTTTATAGCGAATTCAAAGAATTCTTTCCGAATAATGCAGTTGAGTATTTTGTCTCCTACTACGACTACTATCAGCCCGAAGCCTACGTCCCATCCTCGGATACCTACATCGCCAAGGATTCAGCAATCAATGATGAGATTGATAAGCTGCGGTTATCTGCTACGATGGCACTGGCAGAGCGCAGAGATGTGATCATTGTGGCGAGTGTTTCCTGTATCTATGGACTGGGAAGTCCGGTAGACTATCAGAACATGGTGATTTCTCTTCGTCCGGGGATGATCAAGGACAGAGATGAAGTTGTAGCAAAGCTGATTGAGATTCAGTATGACAGAAACGACATGGACTTTCATCGTGGAACATTCCGGGTTCGGGGAGATGTTTTGGAAGTGATTCCGGCATATGAGTCAGACGTTGCGATCCGAATTGAATTTTTTGGTGATGAAGTGGATAGAATCACAGAGGTGGACATTCTTACAGGAGAGATCAAAGACGAGTTAAAGCATGTAGCGATTTTCCCGGCATCTCATTATGTGGTGGATAAAGAGAATATCAACCGCGCCGTCAAGGCGATTGAAGAAGAGCTGGAAGAGCGCGTCAAAGAATTTAAAAGACAGGATAAGCTGTTAGAAGCGCAGCGGATTGCTGAGCGGACAAATTTTGATATTGAGATGATGAAAGAGACAGGATTTTGCTCTGGGATTGAAAACTATTCCCGTCATCTGGCAGGATTGGCGCCCGGACAGGCTCCATATACACTGATTGATTATTTCCCGGATGATTTTGTAATTATGATCGATGAGTCTCATAAGACGATTCCGCAGATTGGAGGAATGTATTCCGGGGATCAGTCGAGAAAGTCGACGTTGGTGGATTATGGATTCCGTCTTCCTTCTGCGAAAGACAACCGCCCGTTGAATTTTGAAGAGTTTGAAAGTAAGATCAATCAGGTATTGTTTGTGTCAGCAACCCCGGGAGTTTATGAAGAGGAGCATGAGCTTCTGCGGGCAGAGCAGGTGATTCGTCCGACAGGGCTTTTAGATCCGGAAGTAGAAGTGCGTCCGGTAGAAGGTCAGATTGATGATCTGATCGGTGAGATCAATCAGGAAATTTCCAGGAAAAATAAAGTGCTGGTTACAACTCTGACAAAACGGATGGCAGAGGATCTGACAGATTATATGCGGGAAATCGGGATTCGCGTAAAATATTTGCATTCCGATGTGGATACATTAGAACGGACGGAGATCATCCGTGATATGCGTCTGGATGTATTTGATGTACTCGTGGGAATTAATCTTTTGAGAGAAGGTCTGGATATTCCGGAGATTACGCTGGTGGCAATTCTGGACGCAGATAAAGAAGGATTTTTACGTTCCGAGACTTCTCTGATTCAGACGATCGGGCGTGCGGCACGAAATTCGGAAGGTCACGTGATCATGTACGCAGACAAACTGACAGACTCGATGCGTCTGGCAATTGATGAGACGGAAAGACGACGCAAGATTCAGATGGCATACAATGAAGAACATGGCATTACGCCAAAGACCATTCAGAAGGCGGTCCGCGATCAGATCAGTATTTCCAAAAAAGTAGCAGCAGAAGAACTGAAGCTGGAGAAAGATCCAGAGTCTATGAGCAGGAAAGAACTGGAGAAGTTGATCGGAGAAGTTACGAAGCGAATGAAGAAAGCGGCAGCAGAGCTGGATTTCGAATCAGCGGCAGAATTAAGAGATAAATTGATTGAGCTGAAACAGATATTGAATGAGATCGAATAATTATGATATAAATGGGAAAGGAATTTTACATGGGAAAAAAGATGGACGCCAGACAGTATATCAGAATACGCGGCGCGAATGAGAATAATTTGAAAAATATAGATGTTGACATCCCCAGAAATGAACTGGTAGTGCTGACAGGACTGAGTGGTTCGGGAAAATCATCCCTGGCTTTTGATACAATTTATGCCGAGGGGCAGAGAAGATATATGGAATCGCTTTCTTCCTATGCAAGGCAGTTTCTTGGTCAGATGGAGAAACCGGATGTGGAAAGTATAGAAGGGCTTTCTCCGGCGATTTCTATTGATCAGAAATCGACCAATCACAATCCTCGCTCTACCGTGGGTACAGTGACAGAGATCTATGATTATTTCCGACTGCTCTATGCGAGAATCGGGATTCCACATTGTCCGAAATGCGGAAAAGAGATTAAAAAGCAGACGGTGGATCAGATGGTAGATCAGGTGATGGCACTTCCGGAAGGTACAAAGATCCAGTTGCTTGCTCCTGTCGTAAGAGGCAGGAAAGGAACCCATGCAAAGCTGTTTGAACGGGCAAAGAAGTCAGGATATGTGCGTGTTCGTGTAGACGGGAATCTGTATGAATTGTCAGAGGATATCGCACTGGATAAAAATATCAAACATAATATTGAGATTATTGTAGACCGTCTTGTTGTGAAACCGGGAAGTGAAAAACGAATGACAGATTCCGTGGAAAGTGTACTTTCACTTGCGGAAGGGCTTCTGATCGTAGATATCATCGGCGGAGAACCGATGAATTTCAGTCAGAGTTTTTCCTGCCCGGACTGTGGAATTAGTATTGAAGAAATTGAGCCGAGAAGTTTCTCGTTCAACAATCCGTTTGGTGCCTGCCCGACTTGTTTTGGGCTGGGATACAAGATGGAATTTGATGAGGATTTGATGATACCGGATCCGACACTCAGCATTCAGCAGGGAGCAATCGCAGTGATGGGCTGGCAGTCCTGTACAGAAAAATCAAGCTTTACACGTGCAATTTTAGATGCGTTGTGTGAAGAATACCATTTTGATCTGGAGACGCCGTTTCAGGACTATCCGAAAGAGATTCACGATGTTTTGATTTACGGAACAAACGGGAAATCTGTGAAAGTACATTACAAAGGACAGCGTGGAGAAGGTGTTTATGATGTGGTCTTTGAAGGACTGATCAAAAATGTGGAGCGCCGCTATCGCGAAACGGGGTCTGAGACAATGAAGGCAGAGTATGAGACTTTTATGCGGATTACTCCATGTTCCGAATGTAAAGGTCAGAGATTGAAAAAAGGTTCTCTTGCGGTAACTGTGGGAGAGAAAAATATTGCAGAACTCACAGCATTTTCAATCGATAAGCTGCAGAAATTTTTACAGGGGCTGGAACTGACAGAGACGCAGCTGCTGATCGGAGAACAGATCTTAAAAGAAATCAAAGCGCGGATTCAGTTTTTGCTGGATGTAGGACTGGACTATCTGACGCTTGCCAGAGCGACAGGGACACTGTCCGGCGGGGAAGCGCAGAGAATCCGGCTGGCAACTCAGATTGGTTCCGGACTTGTTGGTGTGGCCTATATTCTGGATGAACCGAGTATCGGATTGCATCAGCGGGACAACGACAAGTTACTTGCCACATTGAAGCATCTCCGCGATTTGGGAAATTCTCTGATTGTAGTGGAGCATGACGAAGATACGATGCTGGCGGCTGACTGCATTGTGGATATCGGTCCGGGAGCTGGAGAGCATGGTGGACAGGTTGTTGCAGTGGGAACGGCTCAAGAGTTGATGGCAAACGAAAAATCAGTGACCGGAGCGTATCTGAGCGGACGCCTCAAGATCCCGGTTCCGGAAAAAAGAGAGAAACCGACCGGATATTTGAAAGTAGTAGGCGCAAAAGAAAATAACCTGAAAAATATCGATGTCAAGTTTCCGTTGGGAATCATGACATGTGTGACAGGAGTGTCCGGTTCCGGAAAAAGTTCTCTTGTCAATGAGATTTTATACAAAACACTTGCCAAAAAACTGAACCATGCAAGAACAATTCCGGGAAGGCATACGAGAATTGAAGGGCTGGAGCAGGTAGATAAAGTGATCGACATTGATCAGTCTCCGATTGGAAGAACACCGCGTTCCAATCCGGCAACATATACGGGTGTATTTGATTTGATTCGTGATTTGTTCGCAGCAACACCGGATGCAAAAGCGAGAGGCTATAAAAAAGGAGATTTAGCTTCAATGTGAAGGGCGGACGCTGTGAGGCCTGCAGCGGAGATGGAATCATTAAGATTGAGATGCATTTCCTGCCGGATGTATACGTACCGTGTGAAGTGTGTGGAGGAAAACGCTATAACAGAGAAACTCTGGAAGTGAAATATAAAGGAAAGACAATTTATGATGTATTGAACATGACGGTGGAAGAGGCGTTGGAATTTTTTGAACATGTTCCGAGTATCCGGAGAAAAATGGAAACACTCAATGATGTTGGTCTGTCTTATATCCGACTGGGACAGCCATCTACGACATTATCCGGAGGAGAAGCCCAGAGAATCAAACTGGCAACAGAGTTAAGCCGCAGAAGTACAGGAAAGACGGTATATATTCTGGATGAGCCTACAACAGGACTACATTTTGCAGATGTGCATAAGCTGACAGAGATTTTGCGACGTTTATCAGGTGACGGCAATACGGTGATCGTGATTGAACATAATCTGGATGTGATCAAAACAGCAGATTATATTATCGATATTGGTCCGGAAGGCGGAGATAAAGGTGGTACAGTCGTAGCGAGCGGGACACCGGAAGAAATTGCAGCAAATGAGAAATCGTATACAGGCAAATATATTGCCGCAATTCTGAATAAAAATAAAAATGTGCAAAAGGGGTTTCCAAGTGAAATAAATTTTATTATACTTAACTATGCGAGTATCTGAAGCCGAAGAGAAGACAGATTATAAATGAACTGAGAAATACAAAAGAGGGGAAAAAGAATTTGTAAGGCTGGAGGAGAAAAGATGGCTGTAGATATCGGAATAGATTTGGGAACCGCAAGTGTTCTTGTATACGTGAAAGGAAAAGGGGTTGTTTTAAAAGAACCATCTGTAGTAGCGTTTGACAGAGATACGAATGTAATAAGAGCGATCGGAGAGGAAGCACGGCTGATGTTAGGCAGAACACCGGGCAATATTGTAGCAGTACGTCCTCTCAGGCAGGGTGTGATCTCAGATTATACAGTAACTGAAAAGATGATTCAGTACTTTGTAAGAAAAGCAATCGGAAAAAGAACGTTTAAGAAGCCAAGAATCAGCATTTGTGTACCGAGCGGTGTGACAGAAGTAGAAAAAAGAGCTGTAGAAGAAGCTGCGTTTGCGGCAGGAGCAAGAGAAGTACATCTCATTGAAGAGCCGGTGGCAGCAGCAATCGGAGCAGGAATAGATATCGGAAAGCCATGTGGTAATATGATCGTGGATATTGGAGGCGGAACTGCAGATATTGCTGTAATTTCGCTGGGTGGCGCGGTCGTGCATACCTCGATTAAAATTGCCGGGGATGATTTTGATGAAGCAATTGTACGGTATATGCGGAAAAAGCATAACCTTCTGATCGGGGAGCGGACTGCTGAAGATATTAAGATCAAAGTCGGCACGACATATCCTCTGATTGAGGAAGAGAGTATGGAGGTCAGAGGGAGGAATCTGGTGACAGGGCTTCCAAAGACGGTAACAGTGACTTCCTCGGAGACAGAAGAAGCACTTCGCGAGACATCAGGGAAGATTGTGGAAGCGGTTGTTTCGGTATTGGAACAGACTCCGCCGGAGCTGTCTGCCGACATTCTGGATCGGGGGATTGTTCTGACTGGCGGTGGGGCAATGCTGCGAGGTCTGGAAGAGCTGATAGAGGAAAAGACAGGTATCAATACAATGACGGCAGAAGATCCGATGAAAGTAGTAGCGATCGGAACCGGACAGTTTGTGGAATTTATGAGTGGCAGGAAGGATTTCTGAGAAGAAATCAGGATGGGACAGGCTGCTTCGGCAACAGAATGAAGATTCTGTATGTCGGGGGAGTCTGTCTTCTATTGTAGGACTGTTAAACAGAAAAAATATGCAAGAATACATGTATACAATGTTGAGGCTGCATAAAATGGGAGGAAGAAGTGGAGATTGTAACAGGATACGTGGAACATATTGTGTTTCGCAATGAAGAAAATGGATATACAGTATTTCAGCTGGAAAGTGAAGCGGGCGAAGTAACCTGTGTAGGAACCCTGAATTTTATCAGCGAAGGAGAGCGCCTGGAAATTAAGGGAGATTATGTGAATCACAATATTTACGGAAGCCAGTTGAAAATCAGTTCTTACGAGATGAAGGAACCGGAAGATCTGATCTCCATAGAGCGGTATCTTGGTTCCGGTGCGATCAAAGGAGTCGGTGCAGCTCTGGCAGGAAGAATTGTAAGGAAGTTTAAAACAGACACCTTTCGTATTATAGAAGAAGAGCCGGAACGGCTTGCAGAAGTGAATGGAATCAGCGAACGCAAAGCAAGGGAGATCGCGCTGCAGGTGGATGAGAAAAAAGGAATGCGCAAAGTGATGATTTATTTACAGAACTTTGGAATCAGTACAGCACTGGCAGCAAAAATCTATCAGAAGTATGGCAGTAAAGTGTATGAGATCCTGGAAACCAATCCTTACAAACTTGCGGATGATATCGAAGGTGTTGGGTTTAAAACTGCGGATGAGATTGCGGCAAAGATTGGAATACATACAGACTCTGATTTCCGGATCCAAAGCGGGATTTTTTATGTGCTTCAGCAGTCCATGACAGAAGGACATGTATATTTGCCGAAGAATGTTTTAGAGGGAAGGACCTCCAGGCTTCTTGGTGTTGAGATTGAAGGAATTGAAAAATATATCATGGATCTTTGCATGGAACGAAAGACAGTTATGAAAGAAATAGAAGGAGAGATCCGTATCTACCCGTCCCGCTTTTATTATATGGAACTGAATGTTGCCCGTATGCTGAATGATCTGGATATTGACTGCGCGATGCCGGAAGATATGATGGAAAAACGACTGCGAAAAGTGGAGGAGCTGGAACAGATTTCACTGGATCCAATGCAGCATCAGGCGGTGATCGAATCGATCAAGCATGGACTTTTGATCCTGACAGGAGGACCCGGAACCGGAAAGACAACAACAATCAACACCATGATTCAGTTTTTTGAGAGCGAGGGGATGAGTATTCTTCTGGCAGCGCCGACAGGGCGTGCAGCAAAGCGCATGACAGAAGCGACAGGTTATGAAGCGCAGACGATTCATCGTCTGCTTGAAGTCAGCGGAAATCCAGAAGAAGAAGGAAATGTCAATGGATTTTTAAGAAATCGCGACAATCCACTGGAAACAGATGTGCTGATCATTGATGAAATGTCCATGGTAGATCTGACCTTGATGCATGCACTCCTTACAGCAGTTGTGCCCGGAACAAGATTGATTTTGGTGGGGGATGTCAATCAGCTGCCGTCGGTAGGACCGGGAAGTGTATTAAAAGATACGATTGCATCGAATAAATTTCATGTGGTTACACTGACAAAGATTTTCCGTCAGGCGGGAGAAAGTGATATCGTACTGAATGCGCATAAGATTAATGCGGGTGAGCGCGTGATCATAAATAACAAAAGTCGTGATTTCTTTTTCCTGAAGCGACAGGAGGCGGATGTGATCATAGGAGTTGTGATCACACTGATCCAGAAGAAACTTCCGAAATATGTGGATGCATCTCCGTTTGATATTCAGGTGATGACACCGACAAGAAAAGGTCTGCTTGGAGTAGAGCGTCTGAATGTGATTTTGCAGAGATATTTAAATCCTCCGGATCCGAAGAAGGAAGAAAAGGAAGCAAACGGAAGGATTTTCCGTACCGGTGATAAAGTGATGCAGATCAAGAATAATTATCAGCTGGAGTGGGAAGTTTGTACAAAGTATGGGGTGACGGTAGATAAAGGAATGGGGATTTTCAATGGGGATATGGGAATCATCCGGGAGATCAGCTCCTATAAAGAAACTCTGACTGTTGAGTATGATGAGAAGCGACAGGTAGAATATCCGTTTGAGCTGTTGGATGAACTGGAACTGGCGTATGCGATCACGGTTCACAAATCCCAGGGAAGCGAATATCCGGCGGTGGTAATTCCGCTGCTTCCGGGACCAAAGCTGTTATATAATCGGAATTTATTGTATACAGCAGTGACAAGGGCAAAAAAATGTTTAACGATAGTTGGGAGTGAAGATACATTTCAGGAAATGATAAAAAACAAAAACGAACAGGAACGATACACAAGTTTGGACGAGCGTATACAAGAGTTTTAGAGCTGTTGTACCCTTCAGTTTGTCCATTTTGCGAAAATGTATACAAGTATGGAATCTGTCCTTCCTGTAAAGAAAAGATCGTGTATATCCGTCAGCCAAGATGCATGAAATGCGGAAAGCCATTGAGAAAGGAAGAGCAGGAGTACTGCCGTGATTGCCAAAAAAAGAAGTATGCCTTTGAAGCCGGGAAGAGTATCTGGGTGCATAAAGCACCGGTTTCGCAGGGAATTTACAGATTTAAATACAAAAACAGAAGATGTTATGGAGAAATTTTTGCTGCGGAAATGGCTGCAGAATTAGGAGATGCTGTGAAACAATGGAAAATAGAAGAAATTATACCAGTTCCGCTTCACAGATCCAGACAGAGGATAAGAGGTTACAATCAGGCACAAATTCTGGCGGAAGAACTTGGGAAAAGGCTGGATCTTCCCGTGAACAAAGATGCAGTAAAAAGAATTCAGAAAACGCGACCTCAGAAAGTGCTTGGGAGCAGAGACAGGATTCGAAATCTAAAAGGAGCATTTGGTGTCACAAAATCCTGGATTCCGAAAAAATGTGTGCTGGTCATCGATGATATTTATACAACCGGAAATACCATACACAGAGTGGCAAAGGTGTTGAAAAATGCAGGAGCACAAAAAGTATATTTTTTGACCATAAGCATTGGACAAGGACTCTGACAGTATGATATACTAAAAATGATGTTTAAAAGGCAATGGATCGAGGTGGAAACATGTTGGATAAAGAAAAATACGATTGATGATCAAGATGGCTTCTTATGAAAAGCAGGGAGCAGAAGAGGATCTGAAAATCAGCAGTTATTATAAAAAGGATTATGTGAGTATGAATGTGTGGGCTACGGCAATCTGGTTTACCATCGGTTATGCAATCGTAGCGGCACTGATCGCATTCTGCACGTTGGAGCAGATTCTGGAAAAGCTTACGATACTAAAGCTTCTTCTCTTGATGGGAACGGCAGTAGGCGGTTATCTGATTCTTTTGATTCTTTATTGTACCGGTGCAAGGATGTTCTACAAGAGAAAACACAATCTTGCCAAGCAGCATGTGAAAAAATATTATCGGGATCTGTCCCGTCTTGAAAAGATAAACATGAAGGAGAAAAAATAATATGAGCACATTACTTGTATGGAAGGATCAGATAGAAAAAATTTATGCCAGATATTCTTTTTATATTGTAAAGATACTGCAGTTCGTGTTGGGATTATGTGTATTCGGACTGATCAATTCCAATATAGGATTTATGAAAGCATTATCCTCTACAGTTTGTACAGTTGGTCTTGCTGCTGTTACGGCCTTTCTTCCGGTCGGGATGCTGGCACTTGTAGCAGCCCTGCTTGTTCTGGTACATCTGTATGCACTGTCTTTGCCGGTAGCGGGATTATGTCTGGCAATTTTTCTGGTGATGTATATTTTTTATGTAAGATTTACACCTAAAAAATCATGGCTGGTGGTAGTGGCGGCAGTAGCAGTTGCTCTGAAGGTCCCATATGTGATCCCGGTTGTATTTGGGTTGCTCGGAGCGCCTTCATTTGCAGTTTCGATGATGCTGGGGACGATTGTTTATTATATGCTCCACACAGTAAAGCTGACGGCATCGGCATTTCAGAGCGGAGGGGTAAAAGAACTTCTGGATGGAATCATGGTATTTACAAAACAGATACTGGCCAACAAAGAGATGTGGATGATGGTAGTTGTTCTGCTCCTGGCGATGATGGTAGTATATGGGGTGAGAACAAGAGGCATCAGTCATGCGTGGAAGACAGCTTCCGTTGCGGGAGCAATCGTGGCGGCAGTGCTTCAGGTGTCAGGCTGTATGACATTGGATGTTTCCTTCCAGGCAAGTTTTATTTTACTGGATCTTGTGGTGACAGTAGCAGCAGGTCTGATAGCAGAATTTTTCTTCCTTTCTGTGGATTATTCAAGAACAGAGACATTACAGTTTGAGGACGATGAGTATTACTACTATGTAAAAGCGGTGCCGAAAGTAGGGGTTACATTACCTGAAAAACAGGTGAAGCATATTACAGAGCCTCATGAAGAACAGCCAAAGGAAGCAAAAGCAGCAGTAAATCTGAAGCCGGAGCCGATGGTTCAGGAAACGGTGGCGATTGATACGAGCCAGATCCAGGAAGCAGATCTGGAGAAAAATGTAGATGAGCTTCTGCTGACGCAAAGTTTAAATGAAGAATTGAGACAGAATCAGAACGAGCCGGAGGATGACTTGAGTCTTACAAAAAGTCTTGGAGATTTGTGGACCAAGAAACCTGGTTCTGGAGAATAGGATGAGGAGGTGACTGGATGGGAGACCGGATCAGAATTTTTTTAAACAATTACATAAATGGTTTATACTTTCCAACGGTACACCTGACAGATGTGATAGAGATATTGATCATTACAGTGATCGTGTATGAGATCATGCTGTGGATCAAGAATACAAAAGCGTGGATGCTCTTAAAAGGGATGATCATGCTGGGGGCATTCTTTTTGCTTGCCGCGATCTTTAAGATGCATACGATTTTATTTGTGGCAAAGGAGTCGATCAGCGTACTTGCAATAGCGGCAGTTGTCGTGTTCCAGCCGGAACTTAGAAGAGCTCTTGAAAAGCTGGGCGAAAAGAATTTTCTTACGAATGTTACTCTTTTTGATAAAAGCAAAGAAAATCAGCGCTTTTCCGATGAAACCCGAGACGGGATCGTGCGCGCATGCTTTGAGATGGGCAGTGTCTGCACAGGAGCGTTGATCGTTGTAGAGCAGGCGATTCATCTGACAGAGTATGAGGTGACGGGAATTGAACTGGATTGCAAGATCTCTTCACAGGTATTGGTCAATATATTTGAGCATAACACACCGCTTCATGACGGAGCAGTGATCATACGGGGAAATCGGATTACCTCAGCAACGTGTTACCTTCCTCTTTCAGATAATATGCAGATCAGCAAAGAACTGGGAACAAGACACAGAGCGGCGCTCGGAATGAGTGAGGTCTGTGATGCGCTGGTGATCGCAGTTTCGGAAGAGACAGGTCAGGTATCTGTTGCAATGGGCGGACAATTAGAGAGAGGAGTGTCAAAGGAGAGGCTTACAGAACGACTGAATCGGATTCAGTACAGATCAGCAGAGAAGAAAGCAAAAAAATGGAAAGGATGGCGCAGGAATGAAAAAGCATAAATACATGGAAAATCTGAGCTTGAAAGTGATTGCCCTGTTCTTCGCTGTATTTCTGTGGCTGATCGTGATAAACATTGATGATCCTGTTGACACACAGACGTTTGATAATATTCCGGTGGAAGTAAAAAACGAGCAGGTTGTAAAAGTAAGGAAAAATGTATCAGATTTTGGATGGGACAGAGAATGTAAGTGTAAAAGTGACGGCAAAGCGTGAAATACTGGAGAAACTGACATCTTCAGATTTCAGCGCGGTTGCTGACATGCAGGAAATGCAGATCAACAGTCTGATCCCGATCAAAGTTTCTGTAAAGCGATATAGCAGTGAGTGTAAAGCTGAGGCTTCGCCGAATAACCTGGTAGTGGAGATCAATGATGTCAAACAGAAGGTATTTCCTTTGACAGTCAGTGTGTCAGGAACGCCGCAGAATGGATGTATCATTGGCAACATGACTGTAAATCCTGAAAAGATTACGATCAAAGGCTCAGAACCGCTTGTAGAAAGCATTGAAAAAGCAGTGGTTAAAGTGGATGTAACGGGACGCGCAGATTCGGGAACTGTTCAGGGAAATCTGGTACTTTATGACAGTCAGGGCAATATTGTGGATCAGAGCAAGTTGAGCAATAACCTGAACACGGAGAAGGGAATTCAGGTAGAGATCCAGATGCTGAATACAAAAGATGTACCGATTACATATCAGCAGCCGGAGAATCTGAAAGAGAATTATATTTGCACAGGATGGACCTGTGAGCCGCAGACAATACAAGTCAGCGGTACAAAAGAGATGCTGGATACGATATCGGAGATAGAAATTCCGACATCGGAAATTGATGTCAGTGATGCTACTAAAAAAGTAGAAAAGACAGTGGATATCACGCAGTATCTTCCGGAGGGAATCAAACTGGTGGATGAGAATGCCAATACGATTTTGATCACTGTTATGATTGAGAAGGAGGGTTCCAGGATTATAGAATTCCCGGTAGAAGGAATTCAGGTTAATAATCTGAAAGACAAATATGAGCTTACGTTTGAATCAGATGAAGTGATCGAATTGAAGTTTATCGGAGAACAGACAACACTTGATCAGCTGGATATTACAAATGCAGTTTCGATTGATCTGCAGGACTGTAAATCTACAGGAGAGTATGAGGTTCCGGTATCGATTGAAGTGCCTGACGGAGTAGAATTGGAAAAACAGCCTACAATAAAAGTAAAGCTGACAGAAAAGGAAGATGAAACAGATCAGAAAGCCGATAAGAAATCTGACAGTACACAGGAGAAATCGGAAAAATAAGGGAGGAGACATAAAATGGTCAGTGGAAAGACAAAAATCAAGAATCCTACAGGACTGCATTTACGTCCGGCAGGATTATTCTGCAAAACAGCAATGCAGTTTGCAAGTAAGATCACGGTCAGAAAGCAGGCTCGAAATGAGGAGGTCACTGCCAATGCAAAAAGTGTACTGAGTGTACTTGGGGCATGTATCAAAAGCGGAGATGAGATCGAAGTGATCTGTGAAGGCTCGGATGAGACAGCAGCTCTTGCAGAGATGATCAGGATCATTGAGGATGGACTGGGAGAATAAAGGTTACAGAGCAAAGGAGAAAAACATGAACAAAGCAACATTAGTCGTAATGGCGGCAGGGATTGGAAGCAGATTTGGCGGCGGAATCAAACAGCTGGAACCGGTGGGACCAAACGGAGAGATTATTATGGATTACTCCATTTATGATGCAATGGAAGCCGGATTTGATAAGGTTGTATTTGTAATCAGAAAGGATCTGGAAAAAGATTTTAAAGAAGTGATCGGAAACCGGATTGAAAAGGTTGTAGAGGTTGCTTACGCATATCAGGAGGTAGATGATATTCCGCAGGCGTATCGGGAACGTTTTTCAGGTCGCACAAAGCCATGGGGAACCGGACAGGCAATTCTCTGCTGTAAGGATGTTGTAGACAGTCCGTTTCTGGTCATTAATGCAGATGATTACTATGGAAAGCAGGCATATGTGGAAGCGTACGAGTACCTTACAAGAGAGACAACATCAAAGGATGAGATCTGTATGGTCAGCTTTGTTTTGAAAAATACACTGAGTGATAACGGCGGGGTAACACGCGGAGTCTGTAAAGTAAATGAAAACGGATATCTTGCAGATATTGTGGAGACGTCCAATATTGAGAAATATGAGAGCGGAGCAGCCGTTCACAAGAGAGAAGAGTACATTCCAATCGATATTGAATCCAGCGTTTCCATGAATATGTGGGGACTTACGCCAGAGTTCTTCCAGATTCTGGAAAGTGGATTTGAGACATTTGTAGCAAATACCCCGGCAGATAACTTGAAAGCAGAATATTTACTGCCGACGATCATTGGTGATCTTTTGGCGGAGAAAAAGCTTGCAGTAAAAGTGTTGACATCAAAAGATAAATGGTTTGGTGTGACTTATAAAGAAGATAAGGATTCCGTTGTTTCGGAATTGCAGGCTTTGATTCATGCGGGAGTTTATCCGAAAAAGTTATTCTGAAATAAAAAATAAGAGAGGGGACGCAGCAAATCAGGTTGCGTTCCCTTTTGCCGCGTAAAAGTGGTCAGTATAAAAGTTGGAATTAAGGAGAGGACATAAGATTGCAGGAGTTAAAGAAAAAGCGCAGAAAGAGGCCGAAAAATGAGTTAGACAGAGGGGCGCAAAAAGAGCAGAAGAATCTGACGGATATAACGGAAGAACAGTTGAAAGTGAATATCGGGATCGTTCGTCTGGGAAACATGATAAAGGTGATTCAGATTGTGATGAAAGTGCTGCTGTGTATGTTAGCAGTGTTGTTCTCATTTCTGGCAATCTTGCTTCATGAAGCGGCAAACTGGATGCTGGCGACATGGACAAATCTGTCTATGGAGGAGCTTGTCGCTCAGTTAAAGACACCAATCCAGGGCACCAGTCATGAGGTACTCTGGGATTTTGTAGAGACTTGTATACCGGCCGCAGTGATGGCAGTGTTTTTTGTGGTATTGGTAATCGTAATGGTGCGAAAAACAAGATTACAAAATGGGTGGTACAGATTGGAGCGGTTGCAGGTTCGATGGCACTGATTGTATCATCCGGACAGATGGTGTGGAATGAACTGGATGTTGGAGAATATCTGGAAAATCAGGATACGATCTCGATGTTTTTGCAGGAGAATTATATGGATCCGGCGTTGGTTCCGGTTACATTTCCCGAGCAGAAGAGAAATCTGGTGTACATTTTTATGGAGTCCATGGAATCCACGTACGCTTCAACAGATGTAGGCGGCGCTTTTGCAGAAAATGATATTCCGGAGATGACGCAGCTGGCAATGGAAAACGTTAATTTTTCGACGGGCGATATGCTGGGCGGTCTGATTCCTTCTGATGGTGCCACGTGGACAATGGGAGCTATGGTGGCGCAGACATCCGGGTTGCCGCTGAAGGTAAAGCTACGCGCGGAGAATATACAGGAAGATGTGCAAGTGCTTCCGGGAGCAACTGTTCTGGGTGATATGTTAGCGGTACAAGGCTACAAACAGGTTGTTATGTTTGGCTCAGAAGGGGAGTTTGCCGGAAGAAAACAGTATTTTGAGGGACATGGAAATTATGAAGTGAAAGATTTGCTCTACGCTCAGCAAAACGGTCTCATACCTCCGGATTATCGAGTGTGGTGGGGATATGAGGATCATAAATTGTACGATTTTGCAAGGCGGGAAGTAACAAATCTGGCTAACAGCGGACAACCATTTAACTTTACGATGCTGACTGTTGACACCCATTTTGAAGATGGATATGTTTGTGATCTGTGCCAGGATGAACATCCGGGCAATCAGTATGCAAACGTGATGTCCTGCGCTAGCAGACAGGTCGTGGATTTTGTGAACTGGTTGAAAGCACAGCCATTTTATGAGAATACCACGATTGTGATTGTAGGAGATCATTTGACGATGGACAGTGATTTTTGTCAGGATGTGCCGGAAGATTATACGCGAGGTGTATATAATACGATCATCAATGCTCCAATTGTTCCGGTCAATCAGAAAAACAGAATGGCGACAACAATGGATATGTTTCCAACGACAATTGCGGCATTGGGAGCACAGATTGAAGGGGATCGCCTGGGACTCGGAACAAATTTGTTTTCAGCAGAGCCGGCTCTTGCAGAAAAAGTGGGAATGGATACCCTGAATAAGGAAATTAGAAAACGTTCTATTTTTTATGAACAGATAGCAGGAAAAGAAAATATTGATGATTCAGTCATGGATATGGACTAGGAGAATAGAGAATGAAAGAGTTTTTTGAATTTTGTAGAAAAAGAATAGATTTACTTATCTTTAACATATCCATTGTAGCAGTGGTCTATGGATGTAGAATTTTTAATTTGTCTGTTACTATGGATACCGATCTTTTTATTAATACGCCTAGAAGCGTTTATAATTGGTTAGATATTGGCAGATATGGATTGATTTTTACAGAAAAAATTTTTGGAATACGTTGGTATAATCCTTATATAAACTCAACACTTGGTTTTTTTGCGATTGTTGCATTTTTAATGATGTTTGCGTATTCATTTGAATATATCTCAGGCAGAGAAAATAGATATAATTATTTCGTGTTTTCAGCACTTTTTATGACACATCCAATATGGGTGATGCAATGGGTGTTTAAATTACAGAATTTTGATATAGCAATATCAATTTTATTAGTAGCGATTGCAGTATATCTTACATTTAGCTGGATTAAGTGCAGAGCAGTCTGGAGGCTATTATTAGCTATAGGATGTCTTGTTTGGAGTTTTGGAAGTTATCAGGCTAACACGACACTTTTTATAGCAGCGGTAGCATTTGGAATTTTGATATGTAAAGAAACCGATTTGAAAAAATTGTTTTTGGTGTGTGTAAAGGCAGTAGTGCCATTTGGATGTGCTTATATATTAAATTCCATAATTGTAAAAATGTTCTTTTCTTCAGGAGACTATATTGAAGGACAAGTATTATGGGGAAACGTTTCTGCAGAGCAATGTATAATTAATATAATTCAGCATATTAAACAAGTGTTTTTTGTTTATAAGCATTATATATACGGATATGGCGCAGTCGTGTTAAGCATATGTGCTGTAGTTATGCTGGTGATTCGGTGCAAAAGTGCTATAAAAATTCCTGTTTGGAAATGGGTGGCTATTTTGGTGTTAATAATCAGCCCGTTTATGCTTACTGTGTATGCGGGAGTAGCACTTGCTTATCGAAGTCAATATACTCTTCCTTTTGTAATTGCGGTGGGATTTGTGTATTTAACAAGAAGGAGAGATGATGAAACGGTTGAGAAAAAGAAATCTATAAATAAAATTGTAAGAAAGACAATACAAGCAGGAGTGTTGATAGCTGCAATTGCAGTAGGATTGAGTCAGACATATACAACATTGAGATTTTGGTATGCGGATGATGTGAGATATGAACAAGATGTAGACACATTGAATGAAATTGTTACACGCTGTCATATAAAAGATTATGATCTGCAAAAAAGTAAATTGCATTTATCGGAGAGCGCAAGGCACCGTTGAATAATGCTTGTTATCCCGAAATTGATTTTATAGGCATGTCATATTTTAATATGTTTGCATGGATGGAGCCAGAATATTATTATTCTACAGGAAAGATTTGTACGTTTGCATTAACAAGAGGAATAGAGTTGAATGGTGCAACTCAAGAGGAAATTGCGAGGGCTACAAATTTTGCAAAAAACATGCCGGAATGGCCAGCTAATGATGCGATTCAAAAAGATGGCGATTTAATTATAGTGAAGATGGGAGAAATCAAATAGAAAGTCAATCTATAATATGTTATAGTTAAAATAGATAGCTTTGATGAGGAAGAAATATGGAAAAGATAAGTGTAGTTGTTTCATGTTATAATGAAGAAGAAAGTATTCCTTTATTTTACAATGAAATAAAAAAAGTAATGAGCATTATGAAAGAATTCCAGTTTGAAGTTCTTTTTGTAGATGATGGGTCAAAGGACAGAACTCTTGAAGTTGCAAAAGAACTGGCAAAAAAAGACGAATGTATAAAGTATGTGTCATTTTCCAGAAATTTTGGGAAAGAAGCAGCGATGTATGCGGGATTAAGTTATGCTTCTGGAGAGTATGTCACAATCATGGATGCGGATTTACAAGATCCGCCAAGTCTGTTGCCTGAAATGATGCGTTATATCAAAGATGAGGGCTATGATTCGGTGGCAACAAGACGAGTGACAAGAAAAGGAGAGCCAAAGATCCGGTCATTTTTTGCAAGGAGATTTTATCATTTGATCAAGAAAATTTCAGATACGGAAATTGTAGATGGAGCCAGAGATTATCGATTGATGACGCGCCAGTTCGTAAACAGTATTCTGGAGCTGGAAGAATACAATAGATTTTCAAAAGGTCTGTATGGTTGGGTTGGATATAAAACAAAATGGATGGAATATGAAAACGTCGAGAGAGTTGCAGGTGAGACAAAGTGGTCTTTCTGGAAATTGTTTGTGTATGCAATCGAAGGGATTGTTGCTTTTTCTACAGTACCGTTGCTGATTTCAGCGATCATGGGAATTGTATTCTGTGTACTTGCGTTTATATTGATTATCGTAATTGTTGCAAAAACACTGATTTTTGGAGATCCGACATCTGGATGGCCGTCTATGGTATGTATTATGCTATTCATAGGTGGAATTCAACTGTTTTGTATCGGTATTTTAGGGGAGTATTTTGCAAAAGCATATATGGAATTGAAAAAAAGACCGATTTTTATTTGCAAAGAGACAAATATTCAGCCATAGGCTTTTATATATAGATATTACGCAAAAGAGAAAGGGGTTAAAACAAAAGAATGAAAAAAGTACAGAAAGTACTTGCGCTGTTACTGGTGTTTATGATGGTGTTTACTACAGCTGGGATGAATGTGGCGGCAGCTGGGGAGATGGATTCTGTTGCAGGAGAAGCAGATATACAATCACAGGAGCAACAGCAGACTTTAGATGAAACAGACACACAGCAGGAGGCAACACAGCAGGAGACAACACAGCAGACTTCGGAAGGAATTCTGGAGTATGTGTATGTGGATGAATCAGTGGTCAATATGCCACAGACACAGAATATAGCAGTTGGATTTTCGGATGAGAACCTGGTGCTGGAATCTGCAGTTCTGCATTATAGTTCTGTTGTTACAGGTGAACAGTTTGAAATGCCGGCGTCAGCAATTGTGAACAATACAGTTTTGTTCACACAGGATTATCCGGAAGGATCAGCAGAAGATGTGTATCAGCTGGATAGCCTGACATATCAGAGCTCGGGAGTAAGTTCTACGGTAAATCTGCTGGATGAAGAAATTGATGCGGGTTATACAGTTACAGTACAGCCGGAAGAGGAGAATTCTTCAGAGGAAGCAGTACCGGATGTGGCAGTATATTCACTTAGTGAAGACGGCAATGTGATCGAGGCTTCTGCAGACACAGAGAACATTGAGGAGACTGTGGCAGGAGTACTGGGAGAGGCAGATCCTGTATCACCGCTTGCAAGAGAAGCAAGAGCCAATAAAACGGTGGTGATCTGTGCCGGGCATGATGCGACGCATACAGGAGCCGGCGGTAATGGACTAAGAGAAGAAGAGCTTACTTTTAAAGTGGCACAGTATTGCAAACAGGCATTGGAGCAGTATCAGGGAGTTACAGTGTATATGGACAGAGACTCTATTTCCTGTAAATATCCGGGACAGAGTACAAGCTACTGTCTGAATCAGAGAATTAAAGATGCAGCAGCACTCGGAGCGGCCGTGTTTGTAGATATTCATTTCAATACAGGAGGGGGAACGGGAGCAGAGGTTTACTATCCAAACAAAAGCTATAATGAAGGAATCCATCAGGAAGGGCAGAATCTGGCAAATAAGATTCTGAGTGAGTTATCAGCACTGGGATTAACAAATCGTGGTGCAAAAATTAAAGACGGTACCACGGGTGAGACAGATTCGAATGGAAATAAAGATGACTATTTTACGACAAACTATCTTTCTAAACAATATGGAATGACAGGGGTGATCGTAGAACACGCATTCTTAGACAGTGCATCTGATGCCGCGAAATTGAAAGATGAGAATTTCCTGAAAAAACTGGGAGAAGCGGATGCAGCAGGAATTGCAGCAACTTACGGGTTCAGCAAAGGCAATAACGGAAACGAGCAGGCAACTGTGCAGATTAAAAATAAAAATGATTTTAATGGAACTGCACAGATTGAGGTGAGTGGTTCTGGAAATGGTTACAAAGTGGCAGTGTGGAGTGAAGAAAACGGTCAGGACGACCTTGTCTGGTATTCTTTGCCGGGAACTGCAAGAGTTATCAATTTTGATATTCAGAATCATAAGAAGTCTACCGGAAAATATAATGTTCATGTATATAATTGGAATACGACATCGAATTTATGCCAGGCCGAATTCAGAGTCTCGGGTAATACTACTTCTACGTTAAAGGTTTCTTCTGTTGACAACAGAAGTGATTTGTATCGGGTTCAGCTGAAGTTTGCAGATATGCCGGATGACGTGGATGTCGTACAGTTTCCGGTATGGAACAAGGCGGATCAAAGTGATATTCGCTGGATTACAGCTCAGCAGAAATCGAACGGAGTCTGGGAAGCGGATGTGAGTATTCCGGATCAACAGGTTGGAGCTGTTTATCAGGTACATGCCTATGCAAATCTGACAAGTGGAACGCTGGTATTCCTTGGGAAAACAACGTTTAAGGTGATTGGACCAAGTGCAGATGTGGAGATTCAAAATTATAATGCAAATCAGGGAACTTTTGATGTTATTGTGAAAAATGTTGAAGTTCCGGCAGGAGTGGAATCTGTCAGAGTTCCGGTGTGGAGTGAGCCGGATCAGGGCGATCTGATTTGGTATTTTGCAGACAGGCAGAGTGACGGTACTTACAAAGTTCATGTAGATATTGCAAATCATCACAACAACAGAAGTACCTATAATGTTCATGTATATGTGATGGATAACAATGGAGTACAGACATTCGTTGCGATGACATCCCAGCAGGTGAGTGAAACGAAGGACGAACTGACAGCAGAGGATAAGAGCGGAAAAGAAACGACATATCAGCTGACCTTAAAAAATCACAAAGCAGCAAAAGCAACAAGCGTTAATTTTGCAGTGTGGAGTGAACGAAACGATCAGGATGATCTGGTATGGTATGAAGGAAAAAAACGTCTTCAAATACATGGAGTGCAGAGGCTTCGATCAAGAATCATAAAACAGCCGGAAAATATCTGGTTCATGTATATGGAATTGTAAATGGAAAGCAGATCTTTTTGGATCAGACAACATTTGAAGTTTCAGAAGCGCAGGCAACCCTGGAAGTGGGTACATATGATGTGGAAAAGAAAAGTTTTGAAGTAACTGTCAAAGGCATTTCCTGTAAATCAGGTATCAAGGAAGTCCTGGTTCCGGTATGGAGCAAAGCAAACCAGAGCGATCTTGTATGGCATGAGACGAAAAAGCAGAGTGATGGTTCTTATAAAGTGACGATTAAAGTGCCTTCTGATATCAAAAATGCGAAGTATAATGTTCATGCCTATGTGACCGGGAAAAACGGAGTTCAGTCTTGTGTAGGAGTAACAACAAAGGAAGTAACGAATGAGCAAATTGTTGTATCGGCAAAAGATACAAGCAAGAAAGAAAGTACTTATCAGGTAAAACTGGAAAACCAGGGAAAATATGACAGGATCGATGATGTAAACTTTGCAGTGTGGAGCGTTGCAAATGATCAGGATGATCTGATATGGTATTCTGGCAACAAAGAAAGTGCGAATGTATGGACAGCAGATGTCAGCATATCCAGCCATAAAACGGCAGGGACGTATAATGTTCATGTATATGGAGTTGTTAATGGACAGCAGATAAATTTAGGACAAACTACGTTTGAAGTGTCAAGCCCAAAAGGGAAAACAGAAGTGAGAAACTATAATTCTGTTAAAGGATCGTTTGACGTGATTGTCAAAAATATTTCTTCAAAATCAGGGGTTCAGTCAGTACAGGTTCCGGTATGGAGTCAGCCGGATCAAAGTGATCTGATCTGGTATTCAGCAAAGAAACAGAGTGATGGCACTTACAAAGTAACAGTGGAGTTAAGTAAACATCAAAATCACAAAGGAACCTATAATATCCACACCTATATTACCACAGAGACTGGAATCATGACATTTACGGATGGAATTACATATAATGTGGTCAGCGATTCATCCGACCAGGATGAAGAAAAATTAACTACAATCATGGGGGAGACGGCTACAACTGTTGAACAGATGATGCGCTATTATGAAAGCAGCGGTAATCAATACCCGTCAGAGGCGCTTGGAAAAGGCGGAGCACCGACACTTCGAGATTTCTGTCAGATGTATTACGAAGAAGCTGTGGCGGAAGGTGTAAAAGCTGAGGTGGCTTTTGCACAGGCAATGAAAGAAAGCGCATGGCTTAAATTTGGAGGCATTGTGAAAATCGAGCAGTTTAATTTTGCGGGACTTGGAGCATTGGATGGAAATGCGCAGGGACAGGCAGCGAGTTTTTCTGATGTCCGGACAGGAATCAGAGCTCAGATCCAGCATTTGAAAGCATATGGTTCTGCGGAAGACCTGAAGTCGGCATGCGTAGACCCCAGATTTAAATATGTAACCCGCAACTCAGCAAAATATGTAGAGTGGCTGGGGATTAAGGAAAATCCGGCAGGTGTAGGCTGGGCAAGTGATAAAAATTACGGATATGCGATTGTTGATATGGTGAAAGTGTTGACAAGCAAATAAACAACGATTCGGAAACTATGATTTGAGTTGTTTGAGAAAAAGAACCTTTTATGTGTTAAAGAAGCATAAGAGGTTCTTTTTTAATGAATTTCAGAATATTCTTTCTTTTATGCCTGATTTACGATAAAATACATAGTATAGATTTTAATCAATAGTTATTTTATAAAAAGCTGGGTTAAAAATAAACGGATACGAGGTAAGAGGGTATGGATAGGGAATTGGTAAGTGTTTTAATGGTGAATTATAATAGGGGGACAACAATTGGAGAGAGCATCAAAAGTGTGCTGGCACAGACATATACGGATTTAGAGTTGATTATTGTAGATGATGGTTCAACAGATGATTCCTGTTCCGTGATTGAAAGTATTAAAGATCCGAGAATCAAGTTGTATCGTCTGGAGCAGAATGAGCATATCAGTCATGCGACAAATTATGGATTTCAAAAGGTGACAGGAGCATATCTTGCAAGGATAGACAGTGATGATGTCTGGTATCCCCAAAAGCTGGAAAAACAAATTACGTTTTTAAAGAATAACCCCGAATATAAGATTTGTTTTGCATGGATTGATTTGATTGACGAGTATGGGAATAGCATCAATGAGCAGCAAAAGGAATTGCTAGGTGTGTTTGAAACTACATTTCAGGGGCAGAGCGATTGTTTGCACCGGTTCTTTTTCGGAGGAAACTGTCTGTCACATCCTTCAGTGGTGATGAGAACGGAGTTGATGCGGGAGACAGGAGATTTTAACCTTGCATATATGCAGTCTCATGATTTTGATTATTGGGTGCGAATTGCAAAGAAATACCCAATTTATGTTATGCAGGAAAGACTGTTGGCGATGCGTCGCTTTATTCATGAAAACAGTGAAGTGGAAAATAACAGTAAAACATATGGTCCGAATGTGATCCGTTACGAAAATGAAGCTGCAAATATAAAGCGTCATTTTTTTGAGGATATGGAAGATGAACTGTTTATCAGAACATTCAGGCAGGATTTTAAAAATCCGGAGTCAAGTACAAAAGAAGAATTGGAATGTGAGAAAATATTTTTGCTCTGTAAAACATGTCCGGAATTGCAGAATATCCTGCCCACAGGGTTAGATAATTTTTTGGAGCTGTATCCGAAGTATGCAGAAATATTAAAACAGAAATTTGATTTTACAGTTCATGATTTCTATGATTTCACGGGAAATCGAGTTTATCACAATGAAAGAGAAGAGAATGACAAAACGTAGAGAACAAGAATGTTTGAAAGAAGAACTTCAAAAAGTACACAAGGAATGTGAAAGACTCAAGATGCAGATTGAAGCGTACGAGAATTCGAAAAGCTGGAAAGCTACAGCTCCGTTTAGAAAAATAAAAGCTGTATGGAAAAAATGAGCGATACAATTAAAAATGTTGCATAGATGTTAAAGAAATGTTATAATTCTAAAGAATATATTGGAGGTTAAAATTATGAGAACATATTTAGTAACCGGTGGAGCCGGATTTATTGGATCAAACTACATTCATTACATGTTTAAAAAGTATGACAACGAAATCCGCATCATCAATGTAGATAAGCTGACATATGCAGGAAATCTTGAGAACCTGAAAGATATAGAAGACAGAGAGAATTACACATTTGTAAAGGCGGACATCTGTGATGCAGATGCGATCAACAAGATTTTTGAAGAAAACGAGATTGACAGAGTTGTACATTTTGCAGCGGAAAGTCATGTGGATCGAAGCATTAAGAATCCGGATGTATTTGTAAAGACAAATGTACTCGGGACACTTGTGATGCTCAATGCGGCAAAAGCAGCATGGGAGCTTCCTGACGGAACATTTAAGGAGGGAAAGAAATTCCTTCATGTTTCTACAGATGAAGTGTATGGATCACTGGAAGAAGAGGGAGAATATTTTTATGAGACAACTCCATACGATCCGCACAGTCCATATTCTGCAAGTAAAGCATCATCTGATATGCTGGTAAAATCTTATATGGATACGTATAAATTCCCGGCAAATATCACAAACTGCAGCAATAACTATGGACCGTATCAGTTCCCTGAGAAGTTGATTCCGCTGATCATTAACAATGCTCTGCAGGGCAAGAGTCTTCCGGTATACGGAGACGGAAAGAATGTCAGAGACTGGCTGTATGTAGAAGACCATGCAAAAGGAATTGACATGGTTCAGGAAAAAGGAAGACTTTTTGAGACGTATAATATTGGCGGTCACAATGAAAAACAGAATATTCAGATTATTCATATCATTCTGGATACGTTACAGGAGATGTTGCCGGAAGGAGATCCAAGAAAAGAACTTGTCAGCGAAAAGCTGATCACTTATGTAGAAGACAGAAAGGGTCATGACAGACGCTATGCTATTGCACCAGACAAGATCAAAGAAGAAGTGGGCTGGTATCCGGAGACGATGTTTGAAGACGGTATTCGCCTGACGATCAAATGGTTCTTTGAAAATGAAGAATGGATGAAAAATGTTACAAGCGGTGACTATCAGAAGTATTACGAGGATATGTATCAAGATAAATAAGCAGAACTCGGCAGTATCGAAAGATACTGCTGGTTTGCGTTAAAATATATAATATTAGGAGGAAATACGATGAAAGGTATTATTTTAGCTGGAGGTTCAGGAACAAGGTTATACCCATTAACACAAGTGACAAGCAAACAGCTGTTGCCGATATATGATAAGCCGATGATTTATTATCCGCTCAGTATTTTAATGGAAGCAGGAATCCGGGAGATCCTGATTATTTCTACCCCTGTAGATACGCCAAGATTTGAGGAATTGCTTGGAGACGGAAAGCAGTTTGGAATTCAACTCAGTTATAAGGTGCAGCCGTCACCGGATGGACTGGCTCAGGCATTCTTGCTGGGAGAAGAATTTATTGACGGAGAAAGCTGTGCAATGATCTTGGGAGATAATATTTTCCACGGACATGGTCTGAGTAAGAGATTGAAAGCGGCAGCGGCAAAGGAAGAGGGAGCTACGGTATTTGGATATTATGTGGATGATCCGGAGCGTTTTGGCGTTGTTGAATTTGATCAGGATGGAAAAGCCGTTTCTCTGGAAGAAAAACCAGAACATCCAAAGTCTAATTATGCAGTTACCGGTTTGTATTTCTATGATAACCACGTAGTAGAATATGCGAAGCAGATCAAACCAAGTGCAAGAGGGGAACTCGAGATTACAGATTTGAATAGAATTTATCTGGAAAAAGGAAATCTGGATGTGGCGTTATTAGGTCAGGGATTTACATGGCTTGATACAGGAACACATGAATCGTTGGTCGACGCAACAAATTTTGTAAAGACAGTGGAGACACATCAGAACAGAAAGATTGCGTGTTTAGAGGAAATTGCATACAACAACGGATGGATTGATAAAGAAGAATTGCAGAAAGCATGTGAACTCTATCAGAAAAATCAGTATGGTCGTTATCTGAAAGATGTATTGGATGGAAAGTATATCGATCAGAATTAGAAGCAGGAGGAAAAGACTATTATGGGTAAAATTAAAGTAGAAACATGTGAGATAGAAGGTCTGAAGGTGATCACTCCAACAGTTTTTGGTGATGAGAGAGGTTATTTTATGGAGACCTATAATTATAATGATTATAAAGAAGCAGGAATTGATATGGAATTTGTGCAGGATAATCAGTCATCTTCCAAAAAAGGAGTACTTAGAGGGCTTCATTTTCAGATCAATTATCCACAGGATAAATTAGTGCGTGTAGTGAGCGGAGAAGTTTTTGATGTTGCAGTGGATCTGAGAAAAGATTCTAAAACATACGGACAATGGTATGGCGTACTGTTATCAGCAGAGAATAAAAAACAGTTTTTTATTCCAAAGGATTTTGCGCATGGATTTGTAGTATTGTCTGATTCAGCAGAATTTGCATATAAATGTACAGATTTTTATCATCCGAATGATGAAGGCGGTCTCGCATGGAATGATCCGGATATTGGAATTGAATGGCCGATTCCGGAAGATATGGAACTGACAATTTCTGAAAAGGATCAGAAATGGGGCGGAATTAAAGAATTAAAGAAGTAAGGGGAGCACAACATGATACAGTATGTTAGAAATTTCCAGAAGTTTCGTCCGCTGTTAGGCGAACTCGTTATGAGAGATGTGAAGATTAAATATAGAAAATCTGTACTGGGCGTACTCTGGACATTGCTGAATCCGCTGCTTATGATGGCTGTGCTGTCTATCGTATTTTCTCATTTGCTTCGGTTTAATGTGGAAAACTATCCTGTATACATTTTAAGTGGTCAGGTAATGTACAATTTTTTCTCGGAAGCTACATCAAGTGCAATGACTTCGATTTTAAACAATGCGCCATTGATTAAGAAGGTGTATATTCCTAAATATCTGTTTACTTTTGCACGGATCGCATCCAGTGTGATTAATATTATGGCATCTTTCGCAGCACTGATTTTAGTAATGGTATTTATGCGTATGGAGTTACATTACACGCTGTTTCTGGGGATTATTCCTCTTTTTTGTGTGATTGTGCTTGCAACCGGAGTTGGACTTATACTGGCGACTGCGACTGTAAAATTCAGAGATATCATGCATTTATACGGAGTCTTCCTTACAGCGCTGACTTATTTATGTCCGGTTATTTATCCAATGACATTTTTGTCAGAAGGATCCCTGATCTATACGATTGTAAGTTTGAATCCGCTGACAATCATTATGAATATGTTCCGTGATCTTGTGATTTACGGAGTTATGCCGTCAATCGGAAGCTTTGTGGCCGCGATAGGAATATCCGGAATCGTGTTGGCTATCGGGTTGTATGTATTCTATAAAAAACAGGATACCTTTATCTTGAATCTAGTAAAAACATAAAATAAGGAGAAGACTATGGAACAGAGAATTGTGGATGTGGAAAATGTGTCCATAAAGTTTAACCTTTCATCGGAAAAAATAGACAGCATGAAAGATTATTTGGTGAAACGGCTAAAAGGTCAGATATCCTTCGATGAATTCTGGGCACTGCAGGACATCAGTTTTTCCATGAACAGAGGGGATTCTGTAGCATTGATTGGATTAAACGGATGTGGAAAAAGTACGCTTTTAAAGACAATCGCAGGAGTATTAAAACCGACAAAGGGAAGCGTAAAAGTATATGGAAGTATTGCACCGCTTATTGAATTGGGTGCAGGGTTTGACCATGATCTGACAGCTGAAGAAAATATATATTTAAACGGGGCAATTCTTGGATACGGAAGACAGGAGATGCAAAAGCATTATGAGGATATTGTGGAGTTTTCAGAATTGCGGGATTTTATGAATGTGCCGATTAAGAATTTTTCTTCCGGTATGTTGGCAAGACTTGCATTTTCCATTGCGACAATTGGAAACCCGGATCTTTTGATTGTAGATGAGGTGCTTTCTGTAGGAGATTTCCGTTTTCAGGAAAAGTGTGAAAGACGGATACAGAATATGATGAAAGAGGATACCTCTATTTTGTTTGTGTCACACAGTATTGAACAGGTGCAGAAGCTTTGCAAAAGGGCTATCTGGATAGAAAAAGGCCATATTGTAAAAGCAGGAACAACAGAAGAGGTATGTCCGGAATACAGAGAGGCATATCAAGTATAACAGAGAGGCAAAGTTGATGAAAAAATGGAAATATGTAATAGTGGCAATCGTAGGTATTTTGTTTGCCGTTATTTATTCGTTCAGAACCTGGCCGGCAGAAATTTATGATAATAACATTGACAGTACACTTTATACAAATGTGGGAGAGCTGACAGAAGGAAGTAAAGTCAGCCAGCAGTTTACGTGTACACAGAATGGATTAAACAGCCTGGAGTTGACAATGAGTAATCTGGGACAAGAATGTGAAGCGGAGTATGCGTGGACATTGACAGAGACGGAAAGTGAAAAAGTTGTGGCAAAAGGCGAGTTTACAGCTGGTGAAGTAGATAATAGCAAAAATATGGTTTTAAAACTTTCTGAATTGGAAGAAAGTAAAGGAAAACAGTATGTTCTCACAATTGAGACAGAAAGTATAAAATCAGAGCACGGGGTTACTGTTATGACAACGGACCGCAGTCTGAACGAAGACGGAAAGCTGTCGATAAACGGGAAAGAGTCATCGCAGGTGCTTGTGATGAAGGAACAAATGAAATATTTCAATACGGAGACATTTATTGTATTGTTAGGATTGATTGCTTATCTTGTGTTTTTGATCACATTTTTAAACAGACTTTTTAAGTAATCATCAGTTTGGAGGAACAGCATGAATTTCAAATCCTATATTGACGCAATAAAATATAAGAAAATGGGTAATGAATCCTGCTTTATCATTGGCGGCTGGTGTTTTTCGGTTTCGGGAGAAAAAGTTGAGTATCAGGTTTTGATAAATGGGAAAGCAGTGAAATTTGATATACAAAGGATTGCGAGAAGAGATGTCACACAAAAAATGGCGAAATATCAGCCGGAATTGTCGTGTGGATTCTCTATGACCATTCCGGTGAATCCAGAAGTAGAAGCTCCAAAAGCATTGGAGCTTTATGCTGTAAGCGGAAATGAGAAAAAGAAGATTGTGTCATTGAATGAAGCAAAGATAGAGAAGATTACAGATACAAGAAGTATTTCTTATCATTTAGAGTATGTAAGACCAGAAGAAAAAGGAGATGCTGTGAAATACAGCATCGGAGGATGGGCGATTTCTGAAAAAAAGGCGCGGGACATGGAGTATCAAATATTAGATGCGTCAGGTCAGGATGTTGATAAGACAGTCCGTATGGTTAACAGAGATGATTTGTACAAACTTGGAATGGTAGATAAAGAAAAGAAATATTGCGGATTTATTGTGGAATTTCTTGGAGATCAGGATAAAACTTACACATTTGTGATCAGCGATGGATATAATTCTGTAAGAAAAAAAATTGTCTACAAAGAAGTTGTAAAAAGCAAACAGAAGATTATCTCAGGTTGGTACTGTAAAGATGATACTGCATAATCTTAATGGAGAGAACATTGTAAAAGGATGTGCATATCTGAAGAAGAATGGAGCTAAAAAGTTGATCAGCCGTCTGAAAAAAGGCGTTCACGTCAATGGAATCCCTTATAGTGAGTGGTATGAAGCTCATAAAGTGACAGAAGAGGAACTGAAAAAACAGAGAAAAAAGTGTTTGAATATCAGCCGAAATTCAGCATTATCGTGCCGACTTATAACACTCCGATTCCGTTTTTGCGTGAGATGATCGATTCTGTAGTTGCACAGACATATCCGAATTGGGAATTATGTATTGGAGACGGCAGTGAAGGCAATCCGGAATTAGAGCAGGTACTTGCAGAATATGCTGCAAAAGATACAAGAATTAAATATCAGATACTGGAAAAGAATTTTGGAATCGCAGGGAATACAAATGGTGCTTTAGAGCTGGCAACAGGAGAATATGTTGGATTATTTGATCATGATGATATACTTGGTCCAAACGCTCTTTTTGAAGTAACAAAAGCGCTTCAGAAGAAAAAGTATGATATTCTTTACACGGATGAAGATAAGGTGTCAGGTGATCTGTCCGAACATATGGATCCGAATTTTAAGCCGGATTGGAGCCCGGATCTGTTTTATTCGCACAACTATATTACACACTTTTTTGTTGTGAAGAAAGAAATTATAGATAAAATAGGTGGGTTTAGAAGCGAATATGATGGTTCCCAGGATTATGACCTGATGTTCCGCTGTATTGAAAATGCGGAAAGCATCAAGCATATTCCGATGATTTTATACCACTGGAGAATGCATGGCGGATCAGTTGCTGAAAATCCGGCAAGTAAGATGTATGCATATGAAGCAGGGAAAAAGGCGATAGAAGATCATTTCGAGAGAACCGGTGTAAAGGTAAAAGTTGAACATATGCCGTTATGGGGAATGTACCATGTGATTTATGAAACAACGGGAAATCCACTGGTTTCTGTTATTATCCCAAATAAAGATCATACGCAGGATCTGGATACGTGTATTCGCTCATTGTTTGAAAAGAGCAGTTATCGTAATATTGAAATTATTATTGTAGAGAATAACAGTGAAGAGGCAAAAACATTTTCATATTATGAAGAAATACAGAAGAAGTATGAGAATGTAAAAGTTGTAAAATGGGAAAATGAATTTAATTATGCAGCAATCAATAATTTTGGCGTTACATTTGCCAAGGGTGATTACTATCTGTTCCTGAACAATGATACTGAAGTAATCAATGAGACTGCAGTCAGTGAACTTCTTGGCTGCTGTATGAGAGAAGATGTGGGAATCGTAGGAGCAAAGCTCTTATATGAAGATGATACCGTGCAGCATGCAGGAATCGTGCTTGGATTCGGGGGCTTTGCAGGGCATGTGTTTACCGGACTTGATAAAGATGATTACGGCTACATGGTAAGACCGAGAATCAACTGTAATTATAGTGCGGTAACAGCGGCATGTATGATGGTAGACAGAAAAGCATTTGAAGAAGTAGGCGGATTCAGAGAAGAATTCAAGGTAGGATTAAATGATGTTGATTTCTGTTTGAAGGTTCGGGAAACCGGAAAACTGGTAGTTTACAATGCGCACTCTTTATGGCATCATTATGAGTCAAAATCCAGAGGATATGAGGATACACCTGAAAAAATCCGAAGATTTGAAGGTGAGATTGTTCTGTTCCAGAAATATTGGGGAGACCTTTTGAAGAAAGGAGATCCATATTACAATAAAAACTTCCCGATTGAATACGGTCCGTTCCGTTTGGGATGATTTTGAGAAATATGCAAATAGTTGCAAGCTGAGACTGCGAAGGAGGACAATTTATGAAAGCATTAGTAACAGGAGTAAAAGGTCAGCTTGGCCATGATGTTATGAATGAACTCGCAAAGCGGGGATATGAAGGTGTTGGTGTAGATGTTGAAGAGATGGACATCACAGATGCAGCAGCAGTAGATTCTGTCATTCGTGAGGCAAAGGTAGACAGCGTTGTTCACTGCGCAGCATGGACGGCAGTGGATGCAGCGGAAGACAATGAAGAAATGTGCAGAAAAGTCAATGCTGAAGGTACTGAGAATATTGCAAAAGTATGTAAGGCACTTGATATCCCGATGATCTATATCAGTACAGATTACGTGTTTGAGGGAGAAGGAACACGTCCGTGGGAGCCGGATGATAAAGTAACACAGCCGCTGAATATTTACGGACAGACCAAATATGAGGGAGAACAGGCTGTGGAACGTCTCCTGGACAAATATTATATTGTCCGCATCGCTTGGGTTTTTGGTGTGAATGGAAAGAATTTTATCAAGACCATGCTGAATCTGGGAGAGACACATGATACTCTGACAGTTGTGGACGATCAGGTAGGAACTCCGACGTATACTTATGATCTTGCCAGACTGCTTGTGGATATGCTGGAAAAAGATGCTTATGGAAAATATCATGTGACAAATGAAGGGGGATATATCACCTGGTATGAATTTGCAAAAGAGATTTTTGCGCAGGCAGGAATGGATGTCAATGTAGTTCCGGTGACAAGCGACAAATTTCCGGCAAAGGCAAAACGCCCTCACAACAGCAGAATGGACAAATCTAAACTTAAGAAAAACGGCTTCACGCCGCTTCCGACCTGGCAGGATGCATTGAAAAGATATTTGTCAGAAATCCGTTAAGGGGGAATGGGAGTATGAAGAAAAAATATGTATTGGGAATTTTGACAGCGGTTGTGCTGATGTTTGGAATTACAGCCTGTGAAAAAACAGAAGAGCCGGCTCCAGAGCAGAGTGCAACACAGGAAGAACAGAAAGAGGATCAGGACAATGATACATCTGATCAGGATGTCAATCAGGACGGACAGAATGAACAAGACCAGACACAGCAGGAGCAGACAGAAAACACGCAGGATGTAAATAATCTGGGAGCAGGAACAATTACTGTGTATGCCCAGAACAAGGATGTGTCCGGCTTTGATAAAAAAGAGGTTTCGCTTGAGGCAATCACACCGGAAACTGTTCTTTCTCAGTTGGCAGCAGCCGGAGTTCTTCCATCGGATACCACAGTTCTAAGTTTTACAAAGAAAGAAAAGGATGGAGAACAAGTCATTGATCTGGATCTTTCCGAAAAGTTTGGAACTTACATGAAAGAGATGGGGTCTTCTGCAGAATATTTGGTGATCGGAAGCATCTGCAATACGTATTTGGACGTTTACCACTGTGCAAAAATTCACATTACCGTAAACGGAGAGATGCTTGCCACAGGGCACGCGGAGTATCCGGGCTATATGACAAGATTTT
>ENA-OQJB01000141-OQJB01000141.1-human-gut-metagenome-genome-assembly--contig:-NODE-141-length-43101-cov-3.898404_pt1 | contig 43101 bp, 54 predicted proteins | sample MGYA00242599_ERZ504765 | MGnify/ENA primary metagenome ERZ504765 (study PRJEB26092, sample SAMD00036354) | human gut metagenome | host: Homo sapiens | study: EMG produced TPA metagenomics assembly of...
GATGATGCCCTCTACAAAGACGGCCATCAGGGCCAACTGCCAGCTGTAGCCCATGGTGAGAACGACCGTGTAGGAGAAGTAGGCGTTCAGGCCCATGCCGGGTGCCAGTGCAAACGGATAGTTGGCAAGCAGAGCCATAAGCGCAGTGCCAACAAAGGATGCCAGCGCGGTGGCGATCAGAACGGCTTCCGAATCCATGCCGGAAGCAGAAAGGATGTTGGGATTGACCGCAAGGATGTAAGCCATGGTCATGAAGGTGGTGATACCTGCCATGATCTCGGTCTTGACATCGGTGTGGTTCTCCTTCAGATGAAAGATGTTTTCTAACATGAGGAACCTCCTGATTCAGATAAAACATCCCGTCCGTGCGTGGGACGGGAAAGAACAGAACCTATTGTAACATTTTACAAAAGCATTTGTCCACAGAATAAACACACTTTTTTCATTTTCTGTCCAAAAATCGCAAATGAGTATGACTTTGAAGGTTTTCTGCGGGTCTGCCACAAATTTTGATGGGGAAAAAACACTGCTTTTGAAAAGATACGAAACAACGATGAATTACAAGGGACAAAAGTATACGAATCGGATTCTTAAATTTAAAATATACGCTATGGCCCTGCAAAAGTGCACACTGTTGGGAAAGCAGCACCAGTGGTATCCTTTTGCCATAGCCCAGCACACCAGGGCGGAAAGGAGCTGATACCCAACACCATGGGGCAGACAAAACAGGCCAGAGGGCTGGCCAGCCTGAGCCGAGCCACGGACACCCTGAGCACCCTGCTGGCACAGCAGGTGCGGGAACTGAATGCCCGGCAGAAGGCGGCAAAAAAGGAAGGCGCATCGGGAGCAGGCACCATGAAAGACCTCAAGGAGGCCACGGCGGTGCTCAAGGATCTGGCCGGTGTAGCCAAGACCCTGAACGATCAGGGGGCACAGGCAGAAGGAGCGGAGTGCGGCGTGGTGCTGCTGCCGACGGTGGAGGAAGAACCATGAGCATTGTACAAGCAAGAGTGCCGGTGGTCTGGCGGCCCCAGCCGCGGCAGGCCGAATTTATGAGCCGCCCGGAACCGGAAGCGCTGTACGGCGGTGCGGCAGGCGGCGGCAAGAGCGACGCGCTGGTGATCGAAGCGCTGCGGCAGGTGCACATTCCGCACTACCGGGCGCTGATCCTGCGCAAGACCTACCCGCAGCTTTCCGATCTGGTGGACAAGAGCCAGGTGTACTACCACAGGGCGTTCCCGCAGGCACAGTACAACGCCACGGCCCATGTGTGGAACTTCCCCAGCGGGGCAAAAATTTACTTTGGCTCCATGCAGTACACCAAGGACCGTACCAATTATCAGGGCAAGGCCTTCGATTTTATCGGCTTTGACGAGCTGACCCACTTTGAATGGGAAGAGTACAGCTACATGATGAGCCGCAACCGTCCCACCGGCCCGGGCACCCGGGTGTACATGCGGGCCACCACCAATCCCGGCGGCATCGGCCACGGGTGGGTGAAGGCACGGTTCATCACGCCCGCACCGCCCGGCACGCCTATCACCGAAGAATACACGGTAAAGCTGCCGGACGGCACCGAACAGAAGCTACAGCGGGCGCGGGTGTTCATCCCTTCCAGCATTTTTGATAACCCCGCCCTGCTGGCAAACGACCCCGGCTACCTTGCAAGCCTTGCCAGTATGCCGGAAGCGGAAAAGCAGGCGCTGCTCTACGGCAGCTGGGACAGCTTTTCCGGGCAGGTGTTTACCGAATGGCGCAACGACCCGGCCCGCTACGAAGACCAGCGCTGGACCCATGTGATCGCACCGTTCACCATCCCGAAGCACTGGCAGATCTACCGCGGGTTCGACTTTGGCTTTTCCAAGCCGTTCTCGGTGGGGTGGTACGCAGCGGACGAGGAGGGGCGGCTGTACCGCATCAAGGAGCTGTACGGCTGCACCGGCAGGCCGAACGAGGGCCTGCGCATCGACCCGGTGGAACAGGCCCGGCGCATCCGGGAGGCAGAGCAGAACGACCCGCTTTTGCGCGGCAGGGTGATCCACGGCATTGCCGATCCGGCCATCTTTGATGAGAGCCGCGGCGAGAGCATTGCCGCTATGATGGAGCGCAGCCCGAACTTCCTGCGCTGGTCCCCCGGCGACAACACCCGGCTTGCGGGCAAGATGCAGTTCCACTACCGGCTGAATTTTGATGCGGACGGCAGGCCGATGTTTCAGGTGTTCAATACCTGCAAGCACTTTATCCGCACGATCCCGAACCTTGTGTACGACGAAAGCAACGTGGAGGACATCGACACCCGGCAGGAGGATCACATTTACGACGAGTGCCGCTATGTGCTGATGGAGAACCCTATCAGCCCGCCGGTGCGCTGTGCTGCGCCGCCCATGCCCGACGACCCGCTGAACCTGCACAAGCGGGCAAGATTTTACAGAATTTAAAGGAGAAACGCAATGGACGATTACGAGAACGAAGCTTTGCCCGTGGGTGAAGCACAGGTGGCCGAGGCCATGCAGACCTTGCAGCGGTACAAGGCGGGCAAGGCTGCGCTGGACAAGCGCATTGTGGATAACGAGCTGTGGTTCCGCATGGGCCACTGGAAAAACTACCAGAATCCCATGATGCCCGGCAAGGCTCAACCTTCCAGCGGGTGGCTGTTCAACAGCATTGCCAACAAGCACGCCGATGCCATGGACAACTACCCGGAACCGAACGTGCTGCCCCGGGAGGCAGATGACGAGAACACCGCACGGGCACTTTCCAGCGTTTTGCCGGTGGTGCTGGAACAGGCCGACTACGAGCAGGTGTACAGCGACTGCTGGTGGCGCAAGCTCAAACAGGGCACCGGCGTGACCGGTATCTTCTGGGACCCTGCAATGCGCGGCGGCATTGGCGACATTGCGGTGCGCAGCGTGAACCTGCTGATGCTCTACTGGGAGCCGGGCGTGGCGGATATTCAGGCATCGCCGGACTTTTTCAGCCTGAGCCTTGAGGACACGGCCCGGCTGTGCGCGCAGTACCCGCAGCTGGCAGGACACACCGCCAGCGTGCTGGACGTGCCCCGGTACATCCACGATGAAGGGCAGGACACCAGCTCCAAGAGCGTGGTGGTGGACTGGTACTACAAGCGCCCGGATGAAACGGGGCGCATGGTGCTGCACTACTGCAAGTTCTGCAACGGCGTGGTGCTGTACGCCAGCCAGAACGACCCGGCGCTGGCAGAAAGCGGCCTGTACGACCACGGGCAGTACCCCTTTGTATTTGACCCGCTGTTCGTGGAGGAGGACAGCCCGGCGGGCTTTGGCTACATCGATGTGATGAAGGACTGCCAGACGGCCATTGACAAGATGAACCATGCCATGGACGAGAACGTGCTGCTGAGTGCAAAGCAGCGGTATGTGCTCAGCGACACGGCAGGGGTCAACGAGGAAGAACTGGCCGATTTCAGCCGGGACATCGTGCATGTGGTGGGACGGCTCAACGACGACAGTTTCCGTCCGCTGCAGACGGCGGGCCTGCAGGGCAACAGCCTGAGTTACCGCCAGAGCCGCATTGAAGAGCTGAAGGAGATCAGCGGCAACCGGGACATGACGCAGGGCGGCACTGCCGGAGGTGTGACCGCAGCCAGCGCCATTGCGGCCTTGCAGGAGGCAGGCAGCAAACTCAGCCGCGATATGCTCAAGAGCGCCTACCGTGCTTTTGCAAAGCAGTGCTATCTCATCATCGAGCTGATGCGCCAGTTCTACGACGAGCAGCGGGTATTCCGCATCGTGGGCGAAAGCGGCGAGAGCCGGTTCGTGCCCTTCTCGGCGCAGGCGCTGCGGGCGGTGCCCGGCGGCAGCGTGGGCGGCGTGGAACTGGGCAGCCGGGAGCCGATCTTTGACATCGTGGTGAGCGCCGCCAAGAAGAGCACCTTCAGCCGTCTTTCCCAGAACGAGACGGCCAAGGAGTGCTATCAGCTGGGATTTTTCAAGCCGGAAAATGCCGATGCCGCCCTTGCGGCACTGGAAATGATGGACTTTGAAGGCATTGAGAAGGTGCGTCAGAGGGTGCGGCAGAACGGCACCCTTGCCCAGCAGCTGGCTAGGATGCAGCAGCAGATGGCACAGATGGCGGCGGTGATCGCCCAGCAGGGCACCGGGCCTGACGAACCGGCCCGCAGTGCAGGCGGTGCGTCTGCGCAGAAGGACGGGCAGGCGGTAAAGCTGGCAGGCCTTGGCAATGCCCTGCCGGTGGCCGCCGCTGTACGTGCCATGGACATCCATTAAAAAGGAGGTGAATTTTATGATGAAAGTTTGTTACAGCGAGATGGATACCCCCGCCGGGCTGAGCTGCCGGCTGGAAGCTGCCGGTCATGCAGGCTATGCGCCTGCCGGGCAGGACATCGTTTGTGCAGGAGCAAGCACCGTGATGCAGGGCCTTGTGTACCTGCTGGCCGGGGAAGAGAATGCCCACAGCGAAGCCTTTGATGAGCCGGACGGCCCGCGTCTGGCAGTGAGCGTGGATGCGCCCTGCGAAGAATGGGTGCGTGGTGCCTTTGAGCTGGCCAAAGCCTGCTTTGTGCTGCTGGCCGAACGCTACCCGGAGAATGTCCGCTTTGCAGATGTGAGCCGCAGAGGAAAGGAGAGCATGATGGATCTGCAGCTGTTTGCAGCGGAGGCGACCGCCGCCTGCGGCGGAAACAGGGAGCCGAGGCTGGGGCAGCGGCCAGCAGAACACGAGTGCCGCTCAAGGCACGAAGTGGACGCTGGGAGCCGCAACCCGTGGGGAGCCTTTATGCTACAGCTCTTTGCAGAGGGAGAAGCCGCTCCCCCGGCCCTGAGCGAAGCGCAGACCCGGCAGGCGGTGGCCTCCGGCACCATGAAGCCGGACGAAGCAAAAGTACCCGCTGCGCCGCAGGCCTCGGCAGAGAAAACCGTAGAGCTGCAGCCGGAAAAGCCCCGGCAGGAACTGCCTGTGCAGCGCCCGGAACTGCCGCCGCTGTCCAGCTTTGCCCGCAGCACACAGGCTGCTGTGCACAGCCTGCATGCCCGCTGGGCGGCAGAGGAAGCGGCCATGCGCCGCAGCCAGCCGGATTTTGATCTGCAGAACGAGCTGCGCAGCCCGGAGATGCGCCGCCTGATGCAGCTGCCCGGCATGAGGGTGCGGGATGCGTACCGTCTGGCCCACTACGACGAAAACCTGCGCACTGCAGCGCAGGCTGTGGAGCAGGGCGTGGTGGAACGCATTCAGCAGCGGGCCGCACGGCCCACCGAAAACGGCATCCGGCCCGGCGGCGCGGCTACCGTCCGCCCGGATGTAGCCAGCATGACCCGCGCCCAGCGCGAAGCACTGGAACGCCGTGTGCTCCACGGAGCACAGATCGAATTGTGACTATTTTACAAGAGAAAGGAATATGAGCATGAACAAGAATTTCAACATCCAGCTGTTTGCGGAAAACCTGAACACCACCGCTACCATGTCGAAAGAGATGAAGACCTTCTATGAGAAGCGTCTCATCGATCAGGCAGAGCCGCGTCTGGTGCACGACCAGTTTGCGGACTACTACCCTGTGCCCCAGAACGGCGGCAAGACCATTGAGTTCCGCAAGTACGACAGCCTGCCCAAGGCATCCACTCCGCTGACCGAGGGCGTGACCCCGAACGGTCAGGCACTGAATGTGACCACTATCACCAGCGATCTGCACCAGTACGGCGGCTGGACTCCGCTGACCGACGTGCTGCAGATGACCGCCATTGACAACAATGTGGTGCAGGCCACCCGTGTGCTGGCAAGTCAGGCAGGCCGCACCATGGACAGCATTACCCGCGATGTGCTGGCGGGCGGCACCAATGTGATCTATGCGCCCAAGCTGGCCGCAGACGGCACCGAGACTGCCGTTGCCAGCCGCAAGGCACTGGACAAGACCTGCACCCTGACCCCGAAGCTGTTCTTTCAGGCGGCGGCACAGCTGGGCGCGATGAACGCCGACCCCATCGGCGACAGCTACATTGCCATCATCCACCCCTACGCTGCCTACGACCTGAAGACCAGCAAGGAGTTCATTGAGGTGCACAAGTACGCCGACCCGGACACCATGTTCCGCGGCGAGATCGGCAAGCTGGGCAACATCCGCTTCATCGAGACCAGCGAGGCCAAGATCTGGAAGGATTCCACCTGCCCGGACGGTCTGGCTGTGTTCGGCACGCTGGTGCTGGGTGCCCACGCCTACGGCGTGACCGAGCTGGAAGGCGGCGGTCTGGAGCACATCGTCAAGCAGCTGGGCTACGGCGACGACCCGCTGAACCAGCGCGCTTCCGTGGGCTGGAAGGGCATGCGTGCGGCAGAGCGTCTGGTGGAGCAGTACATGGTGCGCATTGAAAGTGCGTCCAGCTATTCCGCCACCGCTGCTGCAAACTGAGGAGGCGTGAGCCATGGCTGAAAAGAAAAATGTGCGCATCCGGCTGTTCAAGGATAACAGCCGCTACAAGGGCGATCTGTTCGTGAGCGTGAACGGTGTGAACTATAAGATCCGCCGCGGCGTGGAGGTGGAAGTGCCGCCCGAAGTGGCCGAGGTGCTGGAGCACAGCCAGATGCAGGATGAGCTGACTGCCGCCCGCATTGCGGCGGCAGAGAACGCCGCCCAGTAAACCCGAAACAGACAAAAAGCCCGGCTGGGGAGCCTGCCCGGCCGGGCCTTTATAAAAAGGAGAGTGAACATATGACCGTAGGACAGGCGCTGGAACGCGCCGAAGAGCTGCGCCCGGGCAGCCGCATTGCGCTGGCCACCCGGCAGGCGTGGCTGAAGGAAGCAGACGCGATGCTGCGGGAACGCTTTTTTAAAAACAGCATCACAGATGCATACGACGATGTGGGCGCAGACCTTGCATGGGACGACAGCCTGCAGGACGACGATGTGCTGCTGGCACCGGCACCTTTTGATGCGCTGTATCCGCATTATCTCGTGTGCCATGACCGATGCGGCCCTTGGTGAGACCGACCGCTACGTCGGGGAGCAGGCCCAGTACAACAGTCTGCTGGCAGATCTGGCGGCGTGGTTGCGGCGCAGCTACCCGACCCTGACGGGTGCCCAGTGGCGCTGGTAAGGAGGTGAGAGCATGGTTCTGGCAAACAGAGCGAAGCTGCAGAACAGCCGCAGTCTTGTGCGGGTATTCGGCGGGCTGAACGAGACCTATGCCTGCTCGGAAGCAGAGTACAGCGCGGGCGTGAATTTTTCTGCCCGGGATTTCCCGGCGCTGAGCACCCGCAAGCCGCGCCGCAAGCTGAGGGAGTTGACCGAGCTGAACGGCATGTATCACCTGAACGGGCTGCTGACCGTCTGCGGGAAGGATCTGATCTACACGCCGGATGCCGACGGCGCGAACCCGGTGACCTGCACCGAGGCAGTGACCGACGGCAAAAAGGCACTGGTGGGCATTGGTACAAAAATCCTGATCTTCCCGGACAAGGTAGCCTTTGATACAGCGGACGGAAGTGTTTCGGCACTGGGAGCTGTATGGCAGGCAGAGGGACAGAGCGTGCAGTTTGCACCCTGCGATGCCGCGGGCAAGGTCTACGAGGTGAGCGGTTACGGCAAGGAGGAACCGGAGAAGCCTGCAGACGGACAGCTCTTTTTGAAGGTGGAGGACGAGGAGCACCCATGGGCCAGCACCAGCACACTGGAAGAGTACAGCGCATCCTCCGGCAGCTGGACGGCAGTGCCGCTGGAATACTGCCGCATCACAGCGGCGGGCGCGCAGAGGCTATTTGCCCAATGGGACACCGTGACCGTGCAGGGCACGGCAGCACAGCAGGCTGGCATGTGGACAAAGCTGGACGGGGATCTGGTAGTTTACGATGTGCTGGAAAACGGGCTGCGCGTGCGGGTAAGCCCGGAGGGAGATCATGTTTACGGCACGCTGGTGCAGAGCGCCGAGAGCGCCCAGTGGACCAGCTTGGACGGCAAGGAGACACGCAGCTTTGCGGTGAGCACGCCGGTGCGGATGGAACGCCGCGTGCCGGATCTGGACTACGTTACCGAGTGCGACAACCGGGTATGGGGCTGCAGCAGCAAGGAAAACGTGATCTATGCCTGCCGCTTAGGCGACCCCACCAACTGGTTTTCCTACCGGGGCATTGCGGCAGACAGCTACGCAGTGACGGTGGGCAGCGATGGTGCGTTTACCGGCGCGGCCACATGCATGGGCTATGCGCTGTTCTTTAAGGAGAACACACTGCACAAGCTCTATGGCTCCAAGCCTTCGGATTTTCAGCTCACCTCGCTGCGCTGCCGGGGCGTTGCCAAAAACGCGGCGCGCAGCCTGTGTGTGCTGAACGAGACGCTCTATTATCTTTCGCCGGACGGTGTGATGGCATGGGACGGCAGCATTCCAACAAAAGTGTCCGGCGCGTTGGATTCGGGCCGACTGGCCAATGTGCAGAGCGCGGTGGGCAGTGCGCTGGATGGTCGCTATTACCTGCATGTGGCCCGCACGGCGGCAGGCGAAAATACGGCAAGGCTGCTGGTGTACGATACCGAGCGCGCGCTCTGGAGCGAAGAAAACGTGTGCTCCTACGAGATGACCAGCACCGGCGGACAGCTTTATCTGTGGGACGGGCAGGCACTGTGGGCCGCAGATCCCAGCCGCGAAGCGGACTGGCAGGCCACCGACGGTGTGGAGGAAAAGCTGAACTTTGAGCTGACCACTGGTGACATTGGGCTGGACGGGGCCGAGGACCGGTATCTTTCCCGACTGACGCTGCGGCTGGATGCCGAGTGCAGCAGTACGGTGGAGGTGGCCGCCAGCTATGACGGCGGCCCATGGGAGACGGTGGCAAGCCTGACGGCACAGGACAAGCGGCGCAGCTTTGATCTGCCGTTCGTGCCCCGGAGGCACGGCACCCTGCGGCTGCGCCTGAAGGGCAGGGGACAGATCACCCTGCGCAGCATTGCAAAAACAATGGCCGCTGCCAAGGGCGGCATTGCAGGCGGGGAGGTGTGACGAATGGCAAGCGTGATGGGCATTAACAAGATCGGCCTGCCCAAGCTCAGCGAGAATATGGACCCGGAGGATGCCCGTGCCCTGCGCAGCTACCTGTACCAGATGCAGGAACAGCTGCAGTATGTGCTGAGCAATCTGGACGTTGAGAATATGTCCGACGAGATGCGCACGAAACTGCAGAATTTATAAGGAAAGGATCATATATGGCAAACAGAAAGAAAAAGGACGAAGCGCTTGCCGTTGTGCAGGCGCAGACGGAGGGCAGCGGCCAGCCTGCCGTGCAGAGCGGCTATTCGGCGGCAGGACTGGAAAGCCGCTCGGAGGTGGAAAACGCGCTGGCAAATTCCAGCTACAAGCCCAGCCAGACCGTGACGGACGCCGCAGATGCGCTGAAGGAGTGGCAGGCAAACCGCCCGGGCGATTATCAGAGCAGCTATCAGGAGCGGATCGATCAGCTTTTGAACCAGCTGCTGCAGCGTGAGAGCTTCCAGTACAGCTACACCAAGGATCCGCTCTACCGCCAGTACGAGCAGAACTATTTGCAGAACGCCCACAACGCCAGCGCAGATGCTGCGGCGCAGGCTGCAGCCCTGACCGGCGGTTATGGCTCCAGTTATGCCACGAGCGCCGCCCAGCAGGCGTATCAGCAGCAGATCGGCGCGCTGAGCAGCGCCATCCCCACGCTGTACAGTCTGGCACTGGATACGTATACCAGCGGTGGCAACGAGCTGGTGAGCCAGCTGGATCAGCTGAACAACAGCGAACAGGATGCCCAGCAGCAGTACAACAACAAGCTCTCGGACTACTACACCCAGCTGCAGCAGAAGGGCGAAGCATACAACAACGCCTATGCGCAGGACTACGGCAAGTATCAGGATTATCTGAGCCAGCTGGGCACCCTGCACGATTATTACTCCGCGCAGGAACAGCAGCAGGCAGCACGCCGCCAGCAGGTGTTCAGCAATGTGATGACCGTGCTGGGTGTGCTGGGCGATGCGGTGCAGATCGTTCTCAGCGGCACCACGGGCGTTGGCTCCATGCTGAGCGGCCTGCTGAATACCGGCTACAACATCTACTCCGGCAACCGTCAGTACGAGGCAGCCCGTGCGGACACTCAGTGGAACCAGCAGCTGCAGGAGCGTCAGTATCAGGACAGCCTGAACCAGCAGCGCTACGAGAACGAGACGAGCGAGCGGGAGTATCAGGACAAACTCAACCAGCAGAAATTCAACAACGATGTCACAAGCCAGAAGCTGAACATCGCACTGGGCGAGTGGAACCTGAAAAAGTCCAATGCAGCGCAGAAAGCAAGCCGCGCTGGCAGCACGGCGGCAGGCAGTAAGACTGGCGGCACTGGCACGGGCAGTACGTCCTCCGGTACAGCCAGCCGCAGCACGGGCACTGTCACCCGTCTGGGCAGTGACACCTCCCGGAATGTGACGGTGCCCTACATGGCCATGCTGATGCGCAGCCAGGGCAAGAGCGATACCAGCATCAGCACCGCACTGCGGCAGGATGGCTATTCCAGCGCAGAGATCGCACAGATCCTGCAGCAGATGAGGCGCTGACCGTTCGGGTGGATACCAAACAATAAAAAGCATGTGCAGAGCACACAGGAGCCGTTCCGGCCAGAGGTGTTCTGCACATGCTTTTTTAGCAGAAAATAATGGCGTGCTGTTCGAGTCCCACTGGGATACCCCCACCAAATAAAAAATCCGCCGATGCAAAGCATCAGCACAGCATTTGCCTTGGTAGACATTCCTACTGATTGGAACCCGCAGGCTAACCAACAGCCCACTGGGCTGTTGGTTGCTCTGCCGCTGATGCGTCAGAGCCGCCTTGTTCGAGCCCCACTGGGCACCCCGCCAAATAAAAAATCCGCCGATGCAAAGCATCAGCGGATTTTTTGGTGGGGTGCCCAGTGGGACTCGAACCCACGGTCTCCAGATCCACAATCTGGCGCGTTAACCGACTACGCTATGGGCACCACATAGATGCGCCCGAAGGGACTCGAACCCCCGGCCCACTGCTTAGAAGGCAGTTGCTCTATCCACCTGAGCTACGGGCGCACGTTGTAATCCCATGGGTTCCATTATGGCGGCAGCTGTGTGTCGGCACACGCTACGAGAAGTATAATACCATACAGGCCCCATTCTGTCAAGCAAAAAATGCAAAAATCTTTTTTCTTTTTTCAAAGCCCGCAAAGCACTGCTTTACAGCAGCCACATGCCTGCAAAGCCCAAAGCAAAGCCAAGCGCGGCTCCGCCCACGACATCGCGGATATGGTGCACGCCGGTCAGCACACGGCCAACACAGATGAGCACCGTGATGCCCACCATCGCCCAGCCCGCCTTCGGGTAGAAATACATCCATACCATGGCCAGCACGGAAGCGCTCAGCGCGTGGCGGGATGGAAAGGAGTGGCCCCGGGTCTCCTTGTGCCGCAGCGGTTCAAAGCCGGGCTGTTCATAGGGACGCGGCAGGTTCATCCTGTCCCGCAGGATGGTGCCGCCCCAGAAGGTAAGCCCCGGCACGAACACCGTCCGCGCAATGACGGCAGTGAGGTCCAGCGCGGCCTGACGCTGACTGCCCAGCAGCCGAAACAGCCGGACGTTCAGCAGGCAGAGCAGCACCGGATAACATACAAAAGGGATGAGCGGCAGCCAGCGGTCCAGTGCCACCACACAGCGCTTGGCTGTGGGGTGGGCATCCATCCAGCTGTGCAGGGCGTGATAATGTTCTGCGGTCAAAAAAGATCCCTCCGCATCGGGCACCTGAAAAATTAAAAGCAGGTGTCCAGATAATTTTCCACATCAAAGGGTTCCGGGGTGGAATCCTTGCGCAGGTACAGCGGGTGGTGGGGGTGGCCCTTTTTGCTGCGCCTGCCAAAGGTGACCCACGGGATCTCCCGCTCCCGCGTCAGGGCCACCATCTCCCGCATCAGGCCGGGCAGATAGTCCCGCTTTTCGATCAGCGTGCCCCACGCTGCCCACATGGTGGGTTCGGTCTGGGCCAGAACGGCTTTGAGCCAGCGCAGGTTTTCGTCACACAGGGCGCGGTCCGGCACACGGTCCATATCGTTAGGGTCGGTGGCGCGCTGGGGATACACGTTGAACATGATCCAGCTGTCAAAGCCGTTGGCGGCGGCAAGGCGCTCCACGCTTTTCAGGGTGGGGTCCAGTGCGCCGGGCTGGGCGGTGCTGGGGTTGATGCCAATGCATACCAGCGGGTGGGTGCCAACGCGGCCCAGTACGTAACGGTAAGGCTGATATGTATGCGGCTCGTAATACCAGATGCCGCCGGGATATTCGTCGGCCTTGAGTACGGGAATCTGTTCGGTCTGCATGGAAAGAATGCTCCTGTCATTGTTTGCTTTCTATTATCGTACCTGAAACTGCAGGATAAATCAACTCTTTTGTGCGGAAAATCCTCCCATAAAATCAAATTTCATGGTATACTAAAGAAGGACGCTGCGGCAGCTGGCTGCAGCGCATTGCAGCTGAGAAAAAGGAGCAACTATGCTGGAAGATTACAAGAACGCACTGAAGAGCGGCCAGCGTGCTTACCGTGCCTGTGTGGCGCGCGGCCAGTCGCCGTATCTTGCGGTGCTGGACGATATTCTGGTCAATGTGAACATCGTGGCGCAGGAGCCGCTGGGCCTTGTGGAGATCCCGGCGGAAAGCATCGTCGGCACAAAGACCAGCGGCCGTCACACCGCCTTTGCACCGAACTTTATGCCCCTGCTGGAGCCGGACACCGAGTTTGCAGGCAAGTGGTCAAACCTCTGCGATGCACATCTGGAAGAGGGCATCCACACCCCCATCATCGCCTACGAGTTCCTGAACAAATTCTATGTGCAGGAAGGCAACAAGCGGGTATCGGTGCTCAAGTATTTTGATGCGGTCAGGATCGCGGGCACGGTCACGCGGCTCATCCCGGAACGGAACGACAGTCTGGAAAACCGTATCTACTACGAATTTCTGGATTTTTACAAGCTCTCCAAGGTCAACGATGTGCATTTCTCCCGTCTGGGGGGTTACGCAAAATTGCAGACGCTGGTGTGCAAGGCCAGCGGTGAAAGCTGGACGGATGATGACCGGCTGAGCTTTTCCTCCTTCTATACCATGTTCCGCCAGCAGTTTCTGGCTCTGGGCGGCGACGGACTGAATCTGACTGCCGGCGATGCCATGCTGGTGTATCTGTCGGTCTACCGTTACGCGGATGCCTGCGAGAGTACGCCCAGCCAGATGAAGCAGAATCTGGAAAAGCTGTGGGATGAGGTGAAGGTGCTCACCGAGCCGCAGGCCGTGGCCCTTTCGCTGGAGCCGAAGCAGGGCCCCGGCGAACCGCTGCTGGCAAAGCTGAACATCTTTACAAAGCCCAGCGAGCTGAAGGTGGTGTTCCTGCACGAGCACAACGCCGAAAACAGCGCATGGGTGCGCGCCCACGACAAGGGCATCGAAGCGCTGCAGCAGGCGTTCCCGGATCGGGTATTCATCACCCGCAAAGAGAACATCGAGCCTGAGGTGGACGCGGAGCAGGTGCTGGAGGATGTGGCTCACGACAATGCCGACGTGGTGTTCACCTCAAGTGCCCGGATGCATACCGCCTGCCTGAAGGTGGCGGCCCAGCACCCCAAGACCCGCATCCTGAACTGCTCGCTCAACGCGCCGCACCCGCTGGTGCGCACCTACTATCCCCGCACGTATGAAGTGACCTATCTGCTGGGCATTCTGGCCGGTGTACTGACCAAGACCGACCGCGTAGGCTATGTGACGGCAAACCCGGTGTACGGCATCCCGGCGGCAGTAAACGCCTATGCGCAGGGCCTGAAGACCGTGCGCCCGGACGCAAAGGTGGTGCTGCGCTGGGCCTGCCTGCCGGACCCGGCACACCCGCTGGATTTCTCCGACCGGCAGGATGTGGAGATCTTCTATGCCCGGGATAACCGCGAGCCGGAAGGCACCCACCGGGATTACGGCCTTGTGCGCCGCATGCCGGACGGCAGTTTGCAGCCGCTGGGCCTGCCCGTGTGGCGGTGGGATACGTTTTATATCGAAATCATCCGCTCCATTTTTGACGGTGCATGGGACAGCGATGCAGCGGGAGCCAGAGCCGTGAATTACTGGTGGGGCATGCGCAGCGGCGCAGAGGAGATCGATTACAGCAAAGACCTGCCTGCAGGCACTTTACAGCTGCTGGACCTGATGGAAAAGATGCTGCACGAGGATGACCTGCGCATCTTCCCGGAAGACCTGTACGCGCAGGGGCATGTGCTGCACTCGCCGGAGGCCGTGGTCTACAGCCCCAAGGAATTGATGGAGATGGACTGGCTGGACGAATGCGTGGAAGGTGCGCTGCCGCACTACGATGAACTGGATGTAAAAACGCATACGCTTATGGCAATCAACGGCCTCAATACCCTGAAAGGGTTTGTGAAATAAGCGGCCCTCAGGCCGAGAGAGAACGGAGCAAACCGATGTGAAAATTCTTGCAATTTCGGATGTGCCCTCTAAAGCACTGTGGGACTACGGTACCCGCGAACATCTGGAAGGCATCGACCTGATCCTTTCCTGCGGGGATCTGCCGCAGAAGTATCTGGAATATCTTACGAACTTTACGGCTGCGCCCATCTTGTATGTCCACGGCAACCACGACGGCAGTTACAGGGAAAATGAACCTGGCGGATGCATTTGTGTGGACGACAGCGTGTATGTGTGGAAGGGCCTGCGCATTATGGGACTGGGCGGCAGCATCCGCTACAATAACCGGGAGGACAGCTTCCAGTATACGGAAAGGGAAATGCGCCGCCGTGTGCGCAAACTCTGGCGCAAGGCCCATCATGTGGGCGGCATCGACCTGCTGCTCACCCACTCCCCGGCGGCTGGCCTGAACGACAGCACGGATCATGCTCACAAGGGCTTTGCGTGCTTCAATGATCTGATGGATGAATACGAGCCGCAGTGGTTCGTGCACGGCCATGTGCACCTGAACTATGATGCAAAGCTGCCGCGCGTGTGCACCCGCGGCAAGACCACCGTGATCAACGCTACCGAGCGCTATGTGTTCGAGATCCCGGACCCGGACCCAGTGATCCAGCATTATCCGTTCTGGAAAAGATGGTTTGATGTAAAATGAAAAGCTGCCTTGCATTTTTGGATGCAGGGCAGCTTTTTTTACGGTTAAAATGGAGCCTTGTGTGGGAACGGACAACCCGCCGCAAAACAGGTGCGGAGTGCTTTGCAGCAGGAGAAAAGATACAGGAAAAGTTACAGCTCCAGCTTGCCGGAGACTTTGTGATCACGTAATAGGCAGCGTCTTCCTCGGGCTTGACGTATACCTTGCAGGACTGCACGCCAACCTTGTGGGTAGCGCGGTAATCGGCCTTGGCACGGTCGATGATATCGGTCACGTTATACTGCTTGCCGCTGAACTCCACATACAGCTCCGGTGCAAGCGGGGGACGGCCGCGGCGTGCAGGGGCCTTGGCAGATTTACGGGTCTTAGACTCCTTGGCCTCAGCGGCAGGAGCTTCCACAGCAGGAGCAGCCGCTGCGGTCTTTTTCTTTTCGGGCATAGATAAACCCCTCCTTGATCGTATTTGGATGCTGCACAGGGGGCTGCACAGCATTGGCTCCATGAAATATATTATTTATATAATAAGTTTTTAGAAATGGTTTGTAAAGTCTTTTTTGTCAAAAAAACTTTCGGAAAAAGGCAGGAAATCGGGTGTGAAACTCACTGGAATGCATTTTGATGCAACAGTATTACGGAACTGCCACAAAAACACGCAAAAAAGGCGGACCTTTCTGGTTTGTGCCGGGAACGCTCCCGCTACAAACCCGGCGGGTAAAAGCGGCGGCTTTCCGGCCCGGATTTACTCCCGGCAAAGCTCCTTGGCGCGTTGCACAACAGGGGCAAGAAGCTCCTCGTCCCAGTCCTCGGCAAGAGTGAACAGCAGCTGATAAACGGCGGCCTGTGTCTGACCCTGCGGGCGCTTTTGGGCCAGCGCAAACGCGGCAGAAAGCATTTGCAGCTTGAGGGTGCGGATACTCTCGGGCGCAGCCCACAGGCGGACAAAATCGTAATCGTTCGTGTTGCCGCAGGGCATGGCACAGGTGGCGCAGCCCGGGGCAACGCGGTGCTTTTCAGTCTGGACGATGGCAAGCATCCGCTGCAGCCTTTCCTCCGGTGCATCCGGCTGCGCGGCAAGGCGCAGACCGGCGTTCAGCACCTCGTCGGTGTCGTCCGTTTTGGGCTCATTGGTGGTGGCCCTTGCAAGGCCCACGAGGGCACCGAGAAGGGCATCTCTTGCCTGCTGAGCAGGGGTGACAGGCACTTTTAAAAGTTCAGGCATGGCACAGTTCCTTTCAATGGTTCTTTCTGCGGAAAGTATAGCCGATTCTGCTATGTTTTACAAGATGAACAAAACGGAAATTAAAAATAAAATATAGGCTGCTTGTGAGTTTGATGCCGTTTGTGGTTATGACCCTATTTCGTGAAAAAAGTTCTCAAAAAGCCCGCAGGCTTTTTGAGAACCCAATAAAAATAATAATTCCGCTAAAGATGCTCAGAGCGAAGCAGAGAGCTTTTAAAATCGTGCTCAGCTCAGATCAGGCCCGGCACTTCTTTTGCCAGCAGCTCCGCCAGCTGTGCGTGGCCCTTGCGGGTCAGGTGCATGAAATCCACCTTGTTGAACTCGCAGTCCTTTGCGTCCAGGAAGTGCACGCCCTGCCGCTCGCAGATGATGCGGAGCTGCCCGGCCACACCGGCAGACTTTTCCACACAGCCATCGCCCATCACAGCGTCGTGGAAGCCTGCGCCGATGGGAGGAGGTGCCACCACCAGAATGTTGGGCTGCTTGGTGCCCCAGCAGTCCACGCTCTTTGCTTTGAGGATCAGCCGCTCCATGCCCGCAGCGATGCAGGCGGCGTTGGCACCAAAGCGCTCCTTGACATCATTCGTGCCCAGCATGATGATGAGCAGGTCGATGACTTCGTGGCTCTTGAGCAGGGCATAGATGACGCTGAGGGCATCCATGGATTCGTGGATGGGGTCCACAAATACGGTGGTGCGGCCGGAAAGTCCCTCCTCGGTCACAAGGTATTCGTCGCCCAGCGCCTTCTGCAGGCGGCAGGTCCAGCGCTCCTCTTCATTGAAGCGGATGCCGTGGTCGGCGCAGTCGTTCGGATCGGCACAGTAGCCGTGGGTGTTGGAATCGCCCAGACAGAGGATATGTGTTTTCATATATGATTACTCCTTTTCCATGGTCTGTCGGAAGTAGTACACTGCGCCCACCATACCGGCATCGTTGTGCAGCTGAGCGGCGCGCACTTCCAGCCCCTCTGCAAAGGCGGGCATGACCGATGCTTTCACCTTTGCGGCAATGGGTTCGATCAGCAGTTTCTGCTGCGCGCTCACGCCGCCGCCGATCAGAATGAGCTGCGGGTTGAAGATGTGCACCATGCCTGCAAGGCCCTGTGCGATCTCGTCCGTCCAGTGGTCCAGCAGGGCAAGAACTGTCTCGTTGCCTGCTTCGGCTGCGGCAAAGATGGCGCGGCCATCCTTCCAATCGGGGTTCTTTTCCTGTGCGGCGCGCACCAGCGCGGTGGTGGCAGCGTAGCGTTCCCAGCAGCCCTTTGCGCCGCAGGTACAGTCCACACCGTCCAGCGCGTGGGTGCGGTAGTGACCCAGCTCACCGCCAAGGCCCCGTGCACCGGTCTAACGAAATGGCCTCCGGTCAGGATGCCGCCGCCTACGCCGGTGCCAAGGGTCACACCGATCACGTCCGTATAGCCCTGTGCAGCGCCGACCCACACTTCACCCAGTGTCATGCAGTTGGCGTCGTTGGCCACTGTGACGGGCAGGCCGAAGTCCTTTTCCAGCGCAGCCTTGATAGGGCTGCCGATGTAATTGGGAAAGTTGCCGCAGGTACCGGCCACGATGCCCTTGCGGCTGTCGATCTGACCGGTGGCCGAAACGCCGATGCCCGCAAGGCTTTCCACCGGGATGGAATTTGCGGTCAAAAACTCCTTTGCGGCCTTGCGCACGGTGGTGAGAACAGGCGTCTGGTAGCCGTCAAAACTGACACTCTCTTCGCCCTTGAGCAGCACTCTGCCGGTCTCATCCACGATGCCCAGCTTGACGGCAGTGCCGCCGATATCAATGCCAAAATACTGTTTCATCCGGCACACTCCATTTTACTTTCTTGCGGCGTTGATGGCACCGGTAAAGCGGGCCGTGATCTCTGCCGGGCGGGTGATGGCACCGCCCACCACCAGTGCGAATGCACCGGCTTCCAGCGCCTTGACCGCCTGCTCCGGGTAGTGGATGTGGCCCTCGGCAATGACCTTTGCCGGGCACTCTGCGGCCAGCTTATGGACAAAATCAAAGTCGATATCGTCAATGCCTTTTGTCTCCGGGGTGTAGCCGCGCATGGTGGTGCCCACAAAGTCGGCACCGGCTTCGGCGCAGGCCATGGCGTTCTCAAAGTTGTCGCAGTCGGCCATGACCAGCTGGTCGGGGTACTTTGCCTTGATGGCGCGGATGAACTGGGCGGAGGTGGAGCCGTCCGGGCGCAGGGCACCGGTGCCCTGCACGGCAAGAATGTCCACGCCGCACTCCACCAGCTCGTCCACTTCCTTCATGGTAACGGTGATGTACATGGGCGTGCCGGGGTAGTCCTTTTTGATGATGCCGATGACCGGCAGATCCACCACCTGCTTGATCTGGGTAATGTCGCGCACGGTGTTGGCACGGATGCCCACAGCACCGCTCATGGCGGCGGCTTTTGCCATCAGCGGCATCACGCCGCCTTCTTTCGTGTACAGGGGCTCCGTCTCCAGTGCCTGACAGGAGACGATCAGACCGCCCTTGATCTGAGCAAACAGTTTTTCCTTATCCATCGTTCAACCCTCCATCCGAATCTTTACAACAGCCTTGCGCACGCCTACACAGCCGTGCTGTACAAGGCCGGGTTTGTGCAGCTCCGTGGGAAAGAACAGCACAAAGCGTCCTTCGCCCAGTGTGCCGGTCACGACACTGGCGCTGTCCTGAAAACCGCAGTCGCCGGTAAAATCGCCGATCTCCCTGCCGGGATTCGTGGTAAAGCCCCAGCCCTCGCTGCCGGTGATGTCGAGCTGCAGGTCGGCGTACTTTTTGTGATATTCCGGGTGGTAGCCATCGTCCGAATGGAGCGTGGCATCCATCGTGTTGATGAATACTTCCTCGCCATCCACCTCGGTGCGGCCCAGAGGCAGGCTGGCAGGGTCGTGGGTCAGCAGGTAATCAATGGCCGTGTCGAGATTTTTGCAAAGGCCCTTGTAGCGCGTCAGGTGCTGCAGGGTATCACAGATCATAAAACGTCCCTCCAAAAACAAGCGCCCGCTCTCCCCTCTGAAAAGAGACGGAGAGGGGCGCTGCTTCAATTTTACAGCTTTGCGATGGCAGCTTCGATCATGGCCTGTGCTTCGGTCACGATGGCTTCATCTTCCGGGATCAGGCCGGGCATCGGCTCGCGCACGCCGCCCAGCTCCAGACCGTACATCCGGCGCAGGATCTCCTTCTGCACGGCGTACAGGTTGCCGTGGGCTTCGCACATTTTGTAGATGATGCGGTCGGCATCGTACTGGATGGCGCGTGCGGCTTCGATCTCGCCCTTGTTGATGTGGTCGTTCATGGCCAGATACAGCTCCGGCATGACGGCGTAGGTGCCGCCGATGCCGCCGTCTGCGCCGATGACGCGGCCGGAAACGAACTGCTCATCGGGGCCGTTGAACACCACAAAGTTCCCCTCGCCGCGGGCGGCGATGCCGGCATCCTTGAACATCTGGATGTCCTGCGTGGGCATGGAGCTGTTCTTCACAGCCACTACATTGGGGTTCTTGAGCATTTCCTTCAGCAGGCTCATGGTCAGGCCGGTGCCTGCCAGCTGCGGGATGTTGTAGATGACGAACTCGGTGTTGGGAGCAGCAGCGGACATATCGTTCCAGTATTTTGCAATGGCGTACTCCGGCAGGTGGAAGTAGATGGGAGGAATGGATGCAATGGCATCTACGCCCACGCTCTCGGCATGGCGGGCCAGCTCCACGCTGTCGGCGGTATTGTTGCAGCCGACATGCGCAATGACGGTCAGCTTGCCCTTGGCTTCGCTCATCACGGCTTCCAGAACGGCCTTGCGCTCATCCACGTGCTGGTAGATGCACTCGCCGGAGGAACCGCCTACATACACGCCCTTGACGCCTTTGGCAATCAGATGGCGGGTAAGGGCCTTGACGCCCTCGGTGGAAATATTGCCCTCTGCGTCGTAGCAGGCGTAAAAGGCGGGGATGACACCCTGATATTTTTTGATATCTTTCATGTTCCAAACCCTTCTTTAAAAATAGTAATAAATACAGATGAAATGGTTTTGCATCAAGCTCGTACGCTTTCTGTTCCGGGCAGCGGCATCAGCGCCCTCTTGCGGTGCCCTGCATCCGCTTCGGCCCTTGGGCGGGCCTTGCGTCTTGCAGACCGCTGCGCCAAAAATCCCTCCCTGCATGCCCCTTTTTGTCGCTGCGCGACATCTTCCCCCGGCCGGGGGAAGTCTTTGCCCGCAGGCGGCGGTCGGGATTTTAGCCCTTAACAGCACCCATAGCGATGCCCTTGGTAAAGTACTTCTGGAAAATGAGGAAGATGATGATGATAGGCACAGCAGCCAGTGCGGCACCTGCCATGATCAGGCCAAAGTCGGTGCTGTTCTCAGCCTGCAGCTTTGCAATGCCCAGAGAAATGGTCAGGTTGCTGGTGCTGGACAGCATGATCAACTGCATGAAGTAGTCGTTCCAGCTGTTGATGAGGTAAAAATGGCCAGTGCACCGATGCCCGGCTTGACCATGGGCAGCACGATGTCAATAAAGGTCTTGGCCTCGCTTGCACCGTCGATGCGGGCCGCTTCCAGCATCTCAGTGGGGATGCCCTCACTGAACTGCTTCATCAGGAACACACCAAAGGGCCAGCCCACGATGGGGAAGGATGACGGCCCAGATGGTGTTGTACAGGTTCAGGCTGCTCATTTCGCGCAGCAGGGGAATCAGAATGACCTGCTTGGGCAGAGCCATTGCACACACGATGAGGGTGAACAGCAGCTTGCGGCCTACAAAGCGCTTTTTTGCCAGTGCATAGCCGGCCATGGCGGCTGTGATGCAGGTGAGGATCATGGACATGACGGCCATGAACACGGTGTTGATCATCCAGCGGATGGCAGCGGGAGCGGTGGGGCCTACCGAGAAGTAGATGGGCTCGCCGTTAGCGCTGAACTTGGAGCCAAAGGGCACAGCCAGCTGCCACAGCGGGGCGCTCTTGCCGGAAAACAGCTTCTGATAGTTTGTCAGCACCCACTGGCTGGGCCACCATTCGGGGGTGGTGGCGTTGATGGCGGCACCGGTCTTGAAGGAACCGGTGATGATCCAGTACAGAGGGAAGGCGAACAGCACCGCAACGATGCTGATGAGGATCAGCGTCAGGATCATGTAGGCACTCATTCTCTTGAGCTTGCTGGGGTGACGCTTCAACGGTTTTTGCTTTTTTGTCAGCGGCATTTGCACTCATTGTCCGGCACCTCCTTTAATTATCCTGGTTGCCCAGCTTGAACTGAACAGCCGACAGAATGGCGATGATGACTGCCAGCACAACACCCATTGCGTTGCCGTAGCCGTAGCGGTACAGCTTGAAGGCGGTGTAGTAGATGTAGTACATGATGGTATCGGTGCTGTGGTTGGGGCCGCCGGAAGTCAGCAGCTGGATCAGCGCAAAGCACTGGAAGGAGTTGATGGTGGTAATGACCAGAATGTACAGGGTGGTGGGCATGATGGCGGGCCACTTGATCTTCCAGAAACACTGGAAATCGGTGGCACCGTCCACTTCTGCGGCTTCCACGATGGACTGGTCCACATTACCCAGAGCGGAAACGTACAGCACGATGGGCTGGCCCACAGAGGTGGTGAGCAGGATCAGGATGATGCAGCCCAGAGCAAAGCGCTCATCGCCCAGCCAGTTGATGTTCTTGTCAATGAGGCCCAGAGTCTTGCCCAGATAGTTGAAGATGCCGTAGTAGTTGTTGTACATCCACTTCCACACCACGGTAACAGCCACGGAGCCGGTGACCACGGGCAGGTAGAACACGCAGCGGAAAAGGCTGGTAGCCCACTCGGGCAGGTCTACGATGGCAGAGGAAACCCACAGCGAGAAGGCACAGGTGACGGGCACGGACACCACCACGATGATGAAGGTGTTCTTTAAGGCACCCAGAAAGATGGGGTCTGTGAACAATTCCTTATAGTTTGCAAGGCCCACAAAGATATCGGCACGGTTCATGGTGGAATCGAAGAAGCTGGTCACCACGCACAGCACCATGGGGTAAATGACGAAGCCCAGAAAGAAGATCAGGCTGGGCAGCAGGAAGCAATAGGAAGCGAAGGTCTCGCGCCGTACCAGCGCACTGCTGCGCTTAGGCTCTTTGATCGCCGTTTTTGCAGCCAAGAGAATCACCGTTCCTTTCGGTTATGATTTTTTTTTACAAATAAAGCCCCTCCCTCGTCGGGATCTTCGAGGAAGGGGCGAAGCGTCAATAATTATCTGCCCCCGGCAGAGTGGATGGGCTTATGCCTGTGCGGCAGCGTTTGCGTTGTCCACAAAGGTCTTGACGGCAGTCTCGACATCCTCACCGGAGCCGACGCGCTGCAGCATGTTCCACCACTCGGTACGTGCGGTTGCCCAGCCCGGAGTGATCTGGTAGTAGTCGCCCAGATAAGCCATGAACTTGCTGTACTCGCTCATGATCTCGTTGTCGGCGTAGATATCGCCCACGCTGGTGCGGACCGGGAAGTAGGTGGAAGCCAGCACACTGTCCTTGACCTGATCGGGGTCGGCAGCGATGAAGTCGATGAAGGTCCTGGCTGCTTCGATCTTGGCCTCGTCGCCGTTATCAAAGATGCCGAAGCCCCAGATGCCGCCGCACAGCTTCGGGTCGCCGCTGTCGGTGGGGAAGGCCATGGGGAAGATCTCGTCGCCATCGTTGGTCAGACCGGCGGCGTTGTTGTCGCTGTTGGCCTGCTGTGCAATGTTCCAGCAGAATGCCATCTGCAGGGTGCCGTTACGGAACAGGGTGATCTCGTCGCCGCCTGCGATGGAAGCGTCAAAGTTGATGCCCTTGGTGTCGTGCAGGGTCTGGATCGCCTTGATGTTCTCGGCAGAGTCGGCAGTGTACTTGGTGTGAGCTGCATCGGTAAAGGTGCCGCCATACATGTTGTTGATGATGGCGCGGGTGCCCTGGTCGCCGCCCTGACCTGCGCAGTAGATGGCTGCAACGTTCTCGTAACCGCCGTTGTACAGGGCGTCAACGGTCTTCAGGAAGCCGTCAGTGCTCCAGGTATGCTTGTCGGTATCAATGTACTGGTCAGCGCCCACTTCCTTGACCTTGGTCATGTTCACGGCCATGCAGTGTGCGGTCATGCACAGGGGATACTCGTAGTAATTGCCGGCAGTGTCCTTGCAGGCGGACTCAACGGACTCGTAAATGTCCTTCTTGGCATCATCGGTCCACAGGTCGTTCAGCGGAGCCATAACGCCCTTTGCGCCCCAGTTTGCAACCAGACGCTCGGGACCTTCCATGATCAGATCAGGTGCGCTGCCGCCCTCGATGGCGGTGTTCACCTGATCGTCGCCGTTGGTGTAGTCCAGATACTCCACAGTGACCTTGATGTCAGGATACTTTGCGTTGAAGCTGGAAACCAGACCCTGAACGGTCTCGTCATTGCCCCAGCCGCCGATGGGGTATGTCCACAGCTTGATGCTGGTGGAAGAAGCAGCTGCGCTTGCAGCGGTAGAACCTGCGGTGGAAGCAGCAGTGCTGGTGCTTGCAGAAGAGCCGCCGCATGCGGCCAGAGCGCCGGCTGCGCCCAGAATGCCAGCGGCCTTCAGGAACGAACGGCGGGAAATGCAGTTTTTCATAGTAGTTTCTCCTTCGCATTCAAGATGCTTCACGTTGTTGGCGGCCTGCCGTGCCAGCGGCCGCTCTTGATGGCTCCATTATAGAAAAATATTTTCATTTTGTCCATTCATGGTTTTCATAAATTTTCAGAATGACAGTGTGCATTGTGCACAAAAGTGTGGGATATATGTTGAAATGCAAAGAAAAACTTGCTTTACTCTTCTGAAATTATTACAAAATGGTACAAACCCACCAAAACAATAGTGAAAATGTTTTTCTAAACAAAAATGTAAAATTGAAAGATATTTTCACAGAATGGCCGGTTTTTCCGCCAAAACTGTGTGCTCTGCACAGAACTGCGGGCCAAAATGTGGGCAATGCGTCTCTTGCGAAGCGGGGACGATTCTTTTATACTTTTTATAAAGGTGAATGAAACGGTCGGCAGCTGATCCGGGTCGGTGGACTGCTGCGCCGGAAAAGAGGAAAAAGAAAAATGGCAACGAATTTTTGGGAGCTGCTGCAGCAGCATCAGGGCGACCTGACAAAATCGGGCCGCACCGTGGCGGACTATCTTGTGCAGCACGCGGCAGAGGCACAGTATCTGTCCATCTCCTCGCTGGCAAAGGAGTGCTGTGTGGCAGAGGCAACGGTGTTCCGCTTCTGCCGGGCGCTGGGGTTTGAGGGCTATCATGAAATGCGCATTGCGCTGGCGCAGGCCAACGCCACCGGTGCACTGGTCAACCAGCATGTGCCGGAGCCGGATGCCGACACGGCAACTTTGTGCGAGCACGCCAGCGCCCTGCTGATGACTACTATCAACGGCACCCAGAACAATCTTTCGCCGGAGGCGGTGGACAAGGCTTCGGAGCTGATGCACAAGGCCCGGCAGGTGTACTGCCTTGGTCAGGGCGGCAGCATGTATATTGCAAATGATATCTGCGCCCGCTTTGCCTGCATCTCCACCAAGTTCCGCACGGCAGGCGACAGCCATATGCAGCTGATCACGGCCAGCCTGATGACCCCGGAGGATGTGGTGCTGTTCGTTTCCTATTCCGGCGCTACCCGCGATATGCTGGAAACGCTGCGCGCGGCCAAGGCGGCGGGCGCAAAGATCATTCTGCTCACCCATTATGAGGATTCGCCCGGTGCAAAGCTGGCGGATATCGTGCTGCTGTGTGGTGCGCAGGAAAGCCCGCTGGACTCCGGCAACATCCCGGTCAAGGTGGCGCTGCTGTATGTGGCTGAAGTGCTGGTGCTGCGCTACACCATGGACGACCCCGAAAATGCCAACGCCGCACAGGATCGCACCAGTGAAGCACTGGCGGTCAAAATGCTGTAAAATATTGCCCGCAAGGCCCCTGCAGAGCCCGTGTTCTGTGGGGGCCTTGGCATATCCGGCAAAGGGTGCGTAAAATCTGTTTCTGATCTTTTTCTTCAAAAAAATAGACCTCATCTTTTCGATGAAGTCTATTTTTCTTTAGCCTCTTAACTTAACGGCATTGGGCGAATGCCTGATGGGCTTTTATGCCGGTGGTGGGGGTCGAACCCACACGTGTTATTAGCACAAGGGATTTTGAGTTTTTATCCTCATCTTCCATCTGGTGTCATCCAGTGATATCTAGTGATATCTGGTTCCCACTGTGCAAAGGCAAAATTCACGCCTCAACGAACAATAATTTGAAATATCCACGATTTTTCGATGCGTTTTTCCTCTACTCTGTTTTTTCGGTTTGGACCGCCCAAATGGAAATTGGAGGGATGTTCAGGAGGGATGCAGGGCAAAACGCTCCTCTGCTTAGGCACAAAACGAAAGGAAAGTCAAGGATAATGAATCAAAATCAAGCAAAAGAGTATTATAAAAAATTATTTGTGAACTATCCTGATGTGCTGTCTGTCGAAGAAGCAACAACTTTACTCGGTTTCAAAAGCCAGACTGCCATCATCAGAAGAATCCATCAACATAGAATTCGCTGCCTGAAAGTCGGACGATCTTTCATGATTCCGAAAGAATATCTCATCGACTATCTTTTGGATAGCTAAATTATATAGCCATTATATTACATAGCGCACCACTTTTCAATAAGAAAAGAGTGCGCTTTTTATTTTCAAACGAAAGGCGGTTGATTTTTTGAACACAAGCTGGAGCAAAACGTTGAAAAAGCCACATGACCCTTGACTACTTTTACGGACAAGCCGGAGAACTGTTTTCATTCTACCGCATTCCCAAGGCTCTTTTTCAGGAGCCACGGTTCCAGAGTCTGTCCACCGATGCAAAAACCCTGTACGGCATCCTGCTGGACCGCATGAGCCTGTCTGTGAAAAACGGCTGGCTGGACGAGCAGAACCGGGTGTTCATCATCTTCACGATAGAGGATGTCAAGAGGGCGTTGTGTTGCGCAGACAACAAAGCGACCAAGCTGCTCCGGGAACTCGAAAAGTTTGGTCTGATTGAACGAAAACGCAGAGGTCTGGGAAAGCCAAGTTTGGTGTATGTGAAGAACTTTTCGGCAGAATCGTCAAAATCAATATTCCAAAATCGTGATTTTCACGATTCTGGAGGCTTCAAAAACGCAAGTCAAGACCCTTCAAAATCACGATGTAATAAGACTAAAGACCTGCTAATAAAAGTCAAGTCCCAAAACAAGAAAATTCGCTAACCGACCGCTGCCCATGACAAACAGTATTCAAATGCTGGTCAAAACACAGCGAGGGCGACGGAGGGGATAGCAAAGCAAGCCCAGCCAGCCCTCGCAAAATCAGGATAGCATTTGAATGCTTCGGTTTGTCAAGGGTTCGCTGCGCCAGCTAAGCGGTTCTTTGAATTCAGCTCAGGCTCAAGAGGAAATTACGACCAAAAACAAATATCCATGCTTATTTTGAGTGTTTGGAGTCCATTACAGCTTTCACTCTAGCATAATAGATTCGCAAGAACTTGTTGGCTGAAGCCATCATGTAAACTTTGTAGGGTTTTCCCTCAGAGCGCTTTTTGTTCATGAATTGAAAAACCGGCTCATCCTGAGGTTGTGTCTTCAAGATGACAGTCATAATCAGAAAGAGCGTCCTACGTAGAACAGCCGAACCCACTTTACTAATTCCGCTATCGTTGCCCACAATCTTGCCAGAATCATTTGGCTGCGGTTCAATTCCTGCAAATGCAATGAGTGATTTCTTGGATGAGAAACGACGGACATCTCCGATCTCAGCCATCAGTTGAGGACCGAGAGAAGGGCCGACGCCGTACATTTCCATCACAGTATCAAATTCCGGAAGCTGTTGAGAAAGGCGAAGCATCTCCTGCTGGAATGCAGCCACGGACTGAGATACGGCTTTCAGCTGAGCGACCTGTTGCTGAATAAGGAGTTTTGAGGTTGGGGATTTTGGAAGAGAAGCAGCATTGACTGCACAGGCATAGATCGTATCCGATTTTGAGCGAGTGAAATTATATCCGTGCTTCTGACACCACTTTAAATACTTTTTAGCAAAGGCATCAGAGGAAAGGCTTGAAACACACTCACTGTGCCAGAAGTCTCCAATGAAATCGACCCATTTTTCGCACCCGTTGCTCTTTGCGGGGCTTGAAAATAGCTTGTTTGCATCTGGAAAGGTCAGGTCAAGAGATGAGATCAGATTATTCTTCAGCATAGTACGAACTGCCACGGCTTGCTGGTACTGACGATAACAATTCTTCAAAGCCAGCCGGGTATCATCTTCGGGAAGATACTGTCGTAGCCGTGTCCACTTGTCGAGCGTATAGTTGGCGATTTTAACAGCGTCTTTTCTATCCGTTTTGACACGTCTTAAACTGTTGTTGTCATAGTCATGAATCAGAACAGGATTGACTACGGAAACGAATAAGCCCGCATCGTGTAAAACGAAAGCAACTGGTTTGTGGTAATTCCCGGTGGCTTCCATGACGACACGGGTCTCTCCGTCCAAAGCTTTGAGCTTCCCAGCCAGATCGTTCAGGCTTTGGGCGGTGTGTAAAACTTCAAAGGGTTCGAGTACTACTTCTCCAAAGGGGCGCATGACGCAAACCATGCTCTTTCCTTTGGAAACGTCAATGCCTACAGCGTTCATAACGGTTCCTCCATTACTTTGTATTTGCAACCGGAATCCATCTTTTACTCGTTGCCGATTCAATCTATTGGGTGACACGAACGCTCCGCTTGGCGGGTGGCTCAACCTGCTTAAAACGAATGCTACAACAAGAGAGATGGTCAACTGTCTTTAGAACGGGCGTAGAAGCCCAGAGAATGATGCGTTAGCCGATTACTCTCTTATTGTAGCTTAGGTACGAGTTGGAATGGAATATGGCTGGCTGCCATATCCGGTTCCATGTTTATTGTAATAGAGAATGATACTGAAATGAGTGAGACTGATCTCTTCTATTCCGAAGAATCGGATGGAATGAGCAAACGCACCCAACTGGAGGAATATTTTTCTCAGTCCTTGGAGGTCGAGCTTCTTCTCCGGCTTTGCCCGGATGACGAGGACATCATCTACCAGATCGTTGATTTGCTGGTGGACACCTGCGCGACCAAGCGAAAGATGCTGCGAGTTGCCGGGGATGACCGCCCTGCCGAGGTAGTGCGCAGCCGGTTTATGAAGCTGAACGCCGACCACATCAAATTTGTGTTGAAGTGTCTTGCAGAGAACAGCAGCCCAATCAGGAACATGAAACAATACCTGCTCGCTTCTCTGTACAACGCACCCACCACGATGCAGCTTTCCTACCAGAACCAAACCAACCACGACTTAGCGATGCGGAGGTGATGAAAATTTCAAAGAAAGCAACCACGATAGCCATCGTCAACCAGAAAGGCGGCACCGGTAAGACCACGACCTGTGAAAATCTGGGCATCGGTCTGGCGATGGAGGGCAAGAAGGTCCTGTTGGTGGACGCTGACCCGCAGGGCAGCTTGACCATCAGCATGGGCTGGCAGCAGCCCGATGAACTGCCCACCACTCTTTCCACCCTGATGGCAAAAGCCATGAACGACCAGAGCATTCCGCCCGGCGAAGGTATCCTGCACCATGCGGAGGGCGTTGACCTGATTCCAGCCAACATCGAACTGGCAGGGATGGAAGTGTCTCTCGTTAACTGCATGAACCGGGAAAAGATGCTGAAACAGGTGTTGGAAGGTGCAAAGCATGAATACGATTTCATTCTGCTGGACTGCACTCCTTCCCTTGGGATGCTGACCGTGAACGCACTGGCAGCAGCAGACACTACCCTGATTCCTGTGCAGGCGCAGTATCTATCCGCGAAAGGCTTGGAACAGCTTTTGCAGACCGTCCAAAAAGTCCGGCGGCAGATAAACCCGAAACTGAAAATTGAGGGCATCCTGCTGACTATGACCGACAGCCGCACCAACTACGGAAAGCAGATCAGCAACCTGATTCGGCAGGCATACGGAAAGCATCTGAAGGTGTTTGAGCAGACTATTCCACGGTCGGTCCGTGCGGCTGAAACCAGTGCGGCAGGCAAGAGCATTTTCCAGCATGACCCCAAAGGCAAGGTGGCAGAAGCCTATCAATCTCTTGCAAAGGAGGTGCTGGCGGATGCCGATCGACAGCGGAAACTTAGCTCTGAAAGGGCTAGATGACCTGTTTTCCACCGAGGAAAAACGACAGGAGGAGCAACGGGAACAGGTACAGCAAATTCCCATCGACGAACTGCACCCCTTCACCAACCACCCATTCAAGGTGTTGGACGATGAAGCCATGACCCGGACGGTGGAGAGCATCGCACAGTACGGCGTACTGGCTCCGCTGATTGCCCGACCTCGCCCGGACGGTGACGGCTACGAGATCATCTCCGGGCACCGCCGCCAGTATGCAGCTAAACTTGCCGGGCTGGATACCCTGCCGGTCATTGTGCGGCAGATGTCGGACGATGCTGCTGTGATATTGATGGTGGACAGCAACCTTCAGCGTGAACACATTTTACCCAGTGAACGCGCCTTGGCGTACAAGATGAAACTGGATGCCATGCGAAGAACTAGCGGTAGACCGTCAAAAGAAAATGTGTCCCAAATTGGGACACAAAAACGTTCCGACCAAATCATGGCCGAAGAACTTGGTGAAAGTCGCAACCAAATCCAGCGTTTTTATCCGCCTGACCAACCTTATCCCGGAACTACTGGACATGGTAGACGAAAAGAAAATCGCTTTTAATCCCGCTGTGGAATTGTCCTATCTGGACGAAAGCCAACAGCGGGATTTTTTTAGAAGCCATGGAGGACACCCAGAATGCGCCGTCTTTATCGCAGGCGCAGCAACTGAAAAAGATGGCACAGCAAGGAGAGTTCAGCTACGAAAAAGCCTTTGATGTGATGGGACAGGAGAAAAAGAGCGAGAAAGACACCGTGACCATCAAAAACGAGACCCTACGGAAGTATTTCCCCCGCAGCTACACGCCCAAACAGATGGAGGAGAAGATCATCCAGCTTCTGGATGCGTGGCAGAAAAAGCAGCAGCGCCGCAACGAGCGCTGACCCGTAACGTAAGACCCGATGGGGTCTTTTTTGTTTGCAAGAATTTGGAGGTAACGCCTATGAACAATACGATTCCTTTTCACTCCGCAACTCACGCCCCGCAGATCACGGTGGATGTGAACATCCTGACCATGCTGAAGCAGGCGGCATCCTGTTTGACCGAGGCAGCAGGCAAGGATGTGTACCTTGCCGCCATCGGTCCCGATATGGAGCTGACCATTATCATGGAGGAGGATGCCCCTTCCGTTCTGCCTTGTTTTGACGAGGACGATGCCCTGATTTCCGTGAAGGGTGCGCCGCTGTTTATCAGCTACAATCCGGCGCAGGTCCTCAAGCTGGCAGGCAAGCGGTACCTGACCGGGCCGGTCATCTTCTACCGTACCGATGGGCACAGCACCATCGTATCCCTGACGGTGGAGGATATTTACCGCTTTCAGACCTATCTGGAAAGCCACAGCACCACCCTGATGGCAGATGGGCAGAAGCTGACCTGCATCTGCATCGACTGAGGTGTGCCATGCTGAACTTTTTTATCGGTTTCGCATTTTTTGAAGCAGGTGCCTTTTTCGGTTTCTTCGTGGCGGCTCTGATGCAGGCGGCACGGAGCGGCGAAATCAGTCTGAACGGAAAGGAGGATTCGCATGGAAGAAAATACCCTGTCCGTGCTGAAAATTGCACCGGGACAGCATCCGCAGCAGGTCGAGATTGATAACGACCTGAAAGCCTTGCAGCAGGCTGTGGGTGGCTCCATCGGCGCAAGCTACCCGTTTGAAGATCCGGTTGCCATCGTCTACAACGATGACGGCAAGCTCATGGGACTGCCCCTGAACCGTGCCCTTCGGGATGAAAACGGAGAAATGTATGATGCCGTTGCCGGAGACTTTCTTGTAGTGGGACTGGGCGAGGAGGATTTTGCATCCCTGACCCCGGAGATGGCGCAGAAGTATGAGCAGCTTTTTCATCAGCCGGAAGCCTTTCTGAAGTTGGGCAACCGTCTGCTGGTGCTGCCGGTGCCGGATGAACCTCCCGCAGAAAAGCCCCGCACCAAGCCCTCGGCAGAGCATGACCGCTAAAATCACCCTGCGGCACGGGAGGTGATGGCAGTGCAGGAAGAAATCGAACAGAAATCATTCAACATTATGATCTCTACCACCAAGCTGTCTGCCCGGACCGTTCTCCGGGCGGTAAAAGCGGCGTTTCGGCTGTACCAGTCCAAGGCATCCCAAGGCAAGCAGAGCGTCCGCACCCTTCTGCGGCAAAACCGGGGCGTGTCCAGCGTGGAGATCAGCAAGACCGGCATCCGTGGTCTGGAACGCTATGCCAAAAAGTACGGCATCGACTACGCCATCCGCAAGGACACCTCCGAGGTGCCGCCCCGGTATCTGGTCTTTTTCAAAGCCCCGGACGCAGAAGCCTTCAACTCGGCGTTCAAAGAGTATTCGGCATCCCTGCTGAACAAGGACAAACGCCCCTCCGTATTGGCAAAACTGCATGAACTGGTGCAGGCTGCGGCAGAACTCCCCGGCAAAGTCCGGCACAAGGAACAGGAGCGAGGACTGTGACCACGAAAAAGCTGACAAAGCTGCTGGCGCTGTGTCTGCCCTATATCCTGCTGGGTCTGGTAGCAACGAATTTCGGAGAAGCGTGGCGGCTTTCCGAGGGCAAGGAACTGGGCGATAAGATCATGTCCATGATGGGCACAATCTCGGTGGCATTTGCAAACCCTCTGCCCAGCCTGCATCCGCTTGATTTGCTGGTGGGCTTGTGCTGCGGTGCAGGGTTACGGCTGGCGGTTTATTTGCGTGGAAAAAACGCCAAGAAGTACCGCCACGGCATGGAGTACGGCTCTGCCCGGTGGGGGCACCGCCAAGGATATTGAGCCGTTCATGGCTCCCAAATTTGCCGACAACATTATTCTGACCAAAACGGAACGGCTGATGATGTCCAACCGCCCACCGGACCCCAAAAACGCCCGGAACAAAAATGTGCTGGTGGTGGGCGGCTCCGGCAGCGGCAAGACCCGGTTTTGGCTCAAGCCCAACCTTCTACAATGTCATAGTTCCTATGTGGTCACTGACCCGAAAGGTAGTATCGTGGTCGAGTGCGGGAACGCACTTCTGAAAAACGGTTACAAGCTGAAAATCCTGAACACCATCAACTTCAAAAAGTCCATGCACTATAACCCCTTCGCCTATGTCCACAGCGAAAAGGACATTCTGAAACTGGTCATAACCCTGATGACCAACACCAAGGGGGAAGGGTCCGGCGGGGACCCATTCTGGGAAAAATCGGAGCGTCTTTTGCTCACCGCCCTGATTGCCTATCTGCACTATGAAGCCCCGGTGGAGGAGCAAAACTTCGCTACTCTGCTGGAGATGCTGAACACCATGCAGGTGCTGGAGGACGATGAAGAATACCAGAACCCGGTGGATCTGCTGTTTGAAGAACTGGCAAAAAAGAAGCCCAACAGCTTTGCCGGGCGGCAGTACAAACTTTACAAGCTGGCCGCAGGTGATATATGCTCTAAGTGACTTCTTAATCATGATTTTGTCATGGTTAGTGAAGCAATCACTTAGAGCATTTTTGTTTCAGGAGGTACAGCCATGAGAAATGAAAAAATTACCCCCACTGTACGAGCGCCTGAGCCGGGACGATGAGTTACAGGGCGAGAGCAATTCCATATCCAACCAAAAGCAGATGTTAGAGGATTTTGCCCGCCGGAACGGGCTGCCCAACCCTACGCACTTTACCGATGATGGTATCTCAGGCACCCGTTTTGACCGCCCCGGATTTTTGGCGATGATGAAGGAAGTGGAGGCAGGGCGTGTAGAGGCAATCGTCATCAAGGACATGAGCCGGTTGGGGCGCGACTATCTAAAGGTCGGTCAGGTCATGGAGGTTTTGCGGCAGCGCGGAGTTCGGCTGATTGCGATCAATGACGGTGTGGACAGTCTGAAAGGCGATGACGATTTTACCCCGTTCCGCAACATTATGAATGAATTTTACGCCCGTGATACCAGCCGGAAAATCCGTTCTGTGTTTAAGTCAAAAGGTATGAGCGGCAAGCACCTGACCGGCACCGTGATTTACGGCTACTTATGGGACGAAAAGCGGGAGCATTGGCTGGTAGATGAGGAAGCCGCCGAAGTGGTACGCCGTATCTTCTCCCTCACGCTGGAGGGATATGGGCCTTATCAGATTGCTTGTAAACTATCCACAGACCGGATTGAAATTCCTGTCGTACACCTTGCCCGCTTCAATGAGGGTGTGAACCGTTCAAAGCCGGTCAAAGACCCGTATGGATGGGGATCATCTACCATCGTGAACATTTTGAAAAAACGAGAGTATTTGGGGCACACCATCAATTTCAAGACCCGCAAGCACTTTAAGGACAAGAAAAGCCACTATGTTTCTGAGGATGAATGGACGATCTTTGAGAATACCCATGAAGCCATTATTGACCAGCAGACCTTTGATTTGGTGCAGAAAATCCGTAGCAATGTACGGCGCTATCCAAACGGCTGGGGCGAAGCAGCTCCCCTCACAGGCTTACTCTATTGTGCCGATTGCGGCGGCAAGATGTATGTCCACCGCACCAACAATGGCAAGCGGATTTCTCAATATACCTGTTCCAATTATACCAAAGTTCCGTGTGGGACACTATGCCCTACACAACACCGTATCAATGAGAGTGCTGTTCTGACATTGGTTTCCGACACGCTCCGGGCTATCGCTGAATATTCCAGAAATGACCGGACGGAATTTATTCACACCGTTCAGGAAACGCAGGTTGCCCAACAGAGTGCCGATATATCGAAAAAGCGCAGGCGTCTGGCCGCTGCTCAAAAGAGAGCCGGAGAACTGGAAAAACTGATTTGCAAAATCTATGAGGACAACGCCCTCGGCAAACTGCCGGATGCACGATATAGGGCGCTTGACGCACAGTACGCCAAAGAGCAGGACGCACTTGAGATTGAAATTGCAGAGCTGGAAAAGGCTGTTACCGGATATGAGCAGAGCCAGAAATCAGCGGAGAAATTTATAGCCCTGATTGATAAGTACGAGAATTTTGACACGCTGACAAACACCATGCTCAATGAGTTTGTAGAGAAAATCCTTGTCCATGAACGCGCTCGCAAAGGCAGCCAGGACACTACGCAGGAAATTGAAATCTACTTCAATTTTTTAGGACGCTATATCCCACCATCTTTACAGCCGGTTCCTTTAACCCCGGAGGAACAGGAAGAACTGCGAAAAAAGAAGAACGCAAGGACAGGCTTCATCAGAACTATTTGAAGCGGAAAGCCAGCGGCGCACAAAAATGGTATGAGGACAAAATCAAGGCGAAGAAAAAGCGGAAATGGACGCTAAGAAAGCCTTGATCCGGGCTGAGGATATGAAAAAAGGTGTTTTTTCTACTATCGGTCAGCTACCAAAAGAAGAACCGCGCAAAGGCAGCATAGCAGCCAGCGCAGCAGTCTAATCATCACGAAGCAAAGGAGAATGAAAATGAGTAAGTTGACTTACATTCGTTGTGGAGATTATGATATACCCAACCTAAAACTTTCTGAACAGCCGGAAACTTCTATCGGCAAGTACGGCAGGATGAGAAAATCCTACCTAAAGAAACATCGCCCCATTCTCTACAACCAACTGCTGATGAGCGAGAAGCTGTATCCACACCTGTTAGAGATTGACCGGACAGCGCAGGAGCGCGTGGACACCATGTTGCCTCACATGATGGAGACTGCGGGTGTCACGGAAGAACTGAAAGCCTGTGACCCTATGCGCTGGGTGGGGCTGATGAACACATTAGCGGCACAGATTGAGGAAATTTTAATCAGGGAACTGATTTGCAGCTGAATGGGAGGTGTGGGAAATGCTGACCTTTGAAAAGGTTTTGAAAGTGTTTCAGGCATATCTGGATGATGACCCTCTGTATGAGGTGGTTCAGACCAGTCATGGTTATACATTGATGGCATGGGAACCCCACCGGAATGACTGGTACAGCGCTGAAATACAGAAAACCCCGGAGGATTTACGGAACGCTTTGTTGGGTACATACGCCAACTTTCTGGAAGATAAGATTACTGGAAATGACCGTGACCTGACTGTGACAGAAACCGGAGAAATCCAGCAGAGGTGTCGGGAACTTTTGGAAAAGTGCCGGGAACCTTGATATAGAAATGCCAGAAGGAGGCCGCGATTATGCGTCCTCCTTCTGCTTCGCAGTCTGTTCCATTTTGAGCGCCCCGTCTATGGCACCTTCGATAATCGGCAGGTATTCTTCAGGGCAAAGCTTCAGCTTGTGGCTGACCCGTTGCCGCTGTTCGCTTTCTTCTCGCATAATCTCCGGGTTAAAATACCGTTCCACGGGAAGTCCGCAGACCTTAATCAACTGGATCATCACAGGCAGGCTCGGAATCGCACCTTGATTCTCAATGTTGGCAAGATACCGCCATTCAATCCCAACCATTTCTGCCAATGTTTTTCGTGCCAGACGCTTTGCCTCTCGTGCAGCTTTGACATCTGCGCCGAAGGTTTCAAAACCGGGACAATCTTCAACTTTCGCCATATAACATCACCCAGTTACATTGTATAATTCATACTTCGCCCGTGGAATGTTGCTATATGCAGGTTGGTTGAAGTTTATAATTCACATTTCGTTCCTTGCATTGTTCGAGAAAGAGAACTATAATGTACTCTGTGGAGGTGCGAAATGGACTATATGACATTGAAAGAGGCCGCCGAAAAGTGGGGCGTGACACCTCGTAGGGTAAATTATTATTGCGCCGGAGGGCGCATTCCCGGCGCTGTAAAGATGGCTGGTGTTTGGCTGATCCCAAAGAACGCAGAAAAGCCGATTGACGGAAGGACAAAACAAGGGAAGGGGTTGCACCATGAATAAAATCCTGATTATAGATGATGACAGAGAACTGTGCGCTTTGATTAAACGTAGCGTACAAGCAGAAAACATAGAAGCTGATTTTTGTAATACCGGAAAAGAGGGCTTACAAAAATTAAGAGAGCAGGAGTATCAGCTTGTGGTGCTGGATGTGATGATGCCCGGCATGGACGGGTTTGAAACGCTGGAAGAAATTCGCAAGGAGTACAGCTTGCCGATTTTGATGTTCACATCTAAAAATGACAGCATTTCTAAAGTACGGGGCTTACGGGCCGGAGCGGACGATTATCTTACAAAACCGTTTGATATGGATGAACTGATTGCCCGTATTGCGTCTCTTATTCGCCGCTACACTCGCTTTAATCAGCAAGCTGGAGCCATGCAAAAGCTAAATTTTGACGGATTGCAGATTGACCTTGAAAATCGTTCTGTTACTACATCAAACGGCACTTTTGAACTGCCCCCAAAGGAATTTGATTTGCTCCTGTACTGTGCAAAACATCAAGGGAAAATTTTGACCAAACAGCAGATTTATGAGGAAGTATGGGGCGAAGAATATTTCTATGATGACAGTAACATTATGGCGATTATCAGCCGACTTCGTAAAAAATTAGAAGTCAATCCTTCAAGCCCAAAGTATATACAAACGGTCAAAGGGATTGGCTACCGGTTTAATAAGGAGGTGTAGTCAGCATGAAAATTATCGTATTCTTGTCCATTGTGATTGCTGTTGTGGCTGTATTGACTTCCATCGTTCTCGTTCGGCGTGTAAAAAACAAATAGCAGAAATGACCGATGTGCTGGTTGATGTGAAAAACGGAAATGGCAACCGGCGTATTCTATCTGCAACAAATGAACTGACAGCACCTCTTGCCTATGAAATCAATGAGATCGTTGTGGCCTATGAAAGCAGACTTTCAACTGTACGGCAGACAGAAGAAACCAACCGCCAGCTTATGACGAGCCTTTCCCATGACGTGCGAACGCCTCTTACTACTCTGCTTGGGTATCTTGACGCTACACACAAAGGACTGGTCACAGGAAAAGACCGGGATGATTATATTGAAACCGCCCGTCGGAAAGCCCATGATCTGAAAGAATACATTGATGTACTCTTTGACTGGTTCAAGTTAAATTCAAACGAGTTTGCTTTGGAGATCCAGAGCGTTGAGGTTGCAGAGCTGACAAGAAATATTCTGATCGACTGGATACCGATTTTTGAGGATAAACAGGTTGATTATGACATTGATATTCCTGAACAGCCTGTCCGGGTAAGATTGGATATGGATAGCTATATGAGGATCATCAATAACCTTATTCAAAATGTAATCGCTCACAGCCATGCGGACAAAATCAAAATTTCCCTATCGAAGAAGGAAAATAACATGGAGCTGCTGCTGGCGGATAATGGAGTGGGAATTGAGAAAGAAGATTTGAAACACATATTTGAACGGCTTTATAAGTGTGATAAAGGACGCTCTGAAAAAGGCAGCGGACTTGGTCTTTCTATTGTCCATCAGCTTGTAGAAAAGATGGGTGGAAGTATAACAGTTGAAAGTTTGCCGGGAAAAGGAACTGAATTTATGTTGCTTTTTCCTTTGGAGAGTTAAGCGGGTTCCCGTCTTTATGGCGGGAGCCTTTGTCATTTTACTGGATTTCAAATTGCAAGGTTAATGCAAGGTTGCGGCAAGGTTAATGCAAGGTTGGCGTGATAGAATACCTTACAGAACAGGAGGTTTTGAATATGGATACAAATTACATCATTGAAACAAAAAATCTGACGAAGCAATACGGCTCACAAAAGAGTGTGGCTGACTTAAATATCCATGTCAAGCGTGGGAGAATTTATGGTCTGTTGGGTAGAAACGGAGCCGGAAAAACCACAACTATGAAAATGCTGTTGGGTTTAACGAAGCCTACTTCCGGTGAGGTCAAAATCTGGGGAAAGTCTTTGCAAGGAAATGAAAAGAAGTTGCTGCCCCGCATTGGCAGTTTGATTGAGTCCCCTGGTTTTTATCCCAATCTGACCGGTACGGAGAACCTGCGTATCTTTGCTACCCTGCGTGGAGTACCAAACAATCATGCCATCAAAGACGCTCTGGATTTGGTCGGGCTACCTTACAAGGATAAAAAGCTGTTTTCGCAATACTCTCTTGGCATGAAGCAGCGGTTGGCGATTGCCCTTGCAGTCATGCACGATCCGGAGCTTTTGATTTTGGATGAGCCGATCAACGGTCTCGATCCCATCGGTATTGCAGAAGTGCGATCCTTTATCCGTGAGCTTTGCGACACAAGAGGAAAAACCATTTTAATCTCCAGTCACATTCTTTCGGAGATTTCCTTGCTGGCTGACGATATTGGAATTATTGACCACGGTGCATTGCTGGAAGAAGAAAGCCTTGCTGAGTTGGAGCAAAAAAGCAGTAAACATATCCGGTTTACGCTCTCTGATACTGCACAGGCGGCAAGAATTTTGGAACGCAATTTCCATGAAACCCATTTTTCCATACAAGACGACCACAATCTGCGTCTACACAATATGGAGCTACCCGTGGGGAAAATTGTAACTGCTTTTGTAGAAAACGGATTGGAGGTATCAGAAGCACATACCTGTGAAGAAAGTCTTGAAGATTACTTCAAGCGTGTGACAGGGGGCGAAGGAATTGCTTAAACTAATCAAATGCGAATTTTTGAAATTGAAACGGAAGAAATTTATTCCGCTGATTATTTTGGCTGCGTTCCTGTTTCCAATCCCGCTGACTTATCTGATGACAACGCCCTCTATGATGGAGCGATATACGGATCGGGCAGATGCTTTCGATGGACTATTTAACATGGTGTTGGGATATGGTATCCAGTTTTTACTGCCCTGCATTATCGGAGTGATTGCCGCTATTCTGTTTTTTATGGAACGCGACAACGATACATTCAAAAATCTGCGTACAATTCCCGTAACCAGCACGCAAATGGTACTTGCAAAGATTATTGTCCTTTTTATCTTTGGAATTGTTTTTTGCGTGGCTTCTACCATTGCAACAATTCTTTGCGGAATTGGAACATTAGAAGTTTATGGAATTGGTTATAAGCTGTTTTTGGCGGTTGAAACGGGGATCTTCATTACGGCAGGAACACTCCCGTTGATTGTCCTTGTTGTCTTTTTCAGTAAGACCTATGTTTTTTCCATTTTGTTGTGTGTCTTTTACAGCGTTCTGAACATGAGTGCTACGGCATTGTTTGACACACTGCCTAAAACTATGTTATGGCTTCTGCCCACGCCACTGACTACATTTTGGAGTGCGGGAGATATGGCGGCTCATGGAATAAAAATGGACTTGGAGCAAATGACAGGGCTAATTCCCTCAACATTTCAAGTTGTATTCATTCTTGGGATCATGGCATTGGTTTCGTTCTTACTGATTGACAGATTATATAAGCAGAGGGGGGAATAAACATGGTTCGCATTGTAAAAACAGAATTTTATAAATTGAAAAGGTATCATATCCTTTGGGCGGGCGTTGCACTCATGCTCCTATCCGTCCTGCTGACCTTGTTTACCTCTATGGCGAATGATGGTTCCGTTTGGGATTTTGCCTATCTTACAGAACAGGTCATCAAAAACAATATGTCCATGATTTTTCCGATGTGTATCAGCCTAATTGCTGGATATATGATTTCTCGTGAGCAGACGGATGACACATTGAAAAATATTCTGACTGTGCCGATCTCTTTTAAGAAACTGTTGACCGGAAAATTGATTGTGTGCGGCGTATTGTCTATTATTTTCGGGCTGATATGCAGTCTGTTTACAATCATAGCAGAAATGATTGTGGGATTTCCCGGCTTTGAGATTTCCTTAGCTCTAAAAGCAGCCTTGCAGATTACTGCGGTTAATTTCTTTTTATATCTTGCGGTTCTGCCGATTATCGCTCTTACTTGTCGGAGGGCAGGCAGCTTTTTAGTCGGTGTAATCATTGCTTTTGTCTATGGATATGGAGGGATGTTTGCCGCAGGAAATATGACATTAGCAAACCTTTATCCGATTACCGCAAGTCTTGGAATGGTAGCTACCGTAGCTATGATACCGCAGTCAACTGGAATATCGGAACCTGTTCTTGCAGTCTTGCGCTTGCTGTCGTTATTTCTGCCATCTTGATTTTGTGCATGAAAGAACGAGAAGCAACCCAAACAAAGAAAAAGGCCAAAAAGGTAGCTCCAAAGAAAGGCTGGTGATGATTGTATGAAGAAAATAGTTTTAGCATTAACATTCGTCCTTGTGGGAAGTTTTATGCTTGCTGGCTGTTCAAAAGATGAAATTCTCAATCATTACAATAACATTGTTCAATCTGCGGGCTCCATAGAACTGACAGGGAAATCGTCACTGCAAGGGGAAAAAGAAAAAGGCATTGATGATTATACAGGGACTTATACGGCTGATTATACGAACTTTTCAGGTACAGAGTATTTGTTCGGAGGAACTTCCATAAAGAGAGAAGCCGGTAAGGAGCTGTCCATTGATTGCACCTTGGAGATTACGGAAGGTACTGCAAAAGTATTTTGGATTTCTGGATCTGATGAAGCAGTCACGTTGATTGAAGCAACCGGAACTTATAGTGACACAATTACACTTCCTGATGGTGGAAATTATATTGGCATTGAATGTGAGAATTTCACTGGAAACATTGAATTAAATATTGAATAATACTCTGCCGCGCGACGGCAAAGAAAAAAGCCGTCGCAGAGCAGACATATTTTCACGCGCCTATGAAACGGCGGCTTTGATTTTCAGAGCCGCCGTATCTTTGCGTTTGCACAAACCAATGACGACTTGCAGGGACACGGTAGCTGATTGGAGGTTAATTTACCGTGTCCTTCTTCTTATTTCGCAGTATCCATGATCTGCACCAGTTAAAAAAGCCTGTTCCCAGCAGCGGAGCAATGCGGTCAGAAGTATGCACTATACCATGTAACTAAACAGCAAAATATACTCTATTACGCTCGTATGGCTTTATGCCGTCCGGGCGTTTTTTTGTCCCTATGGAGCCGGAACATCGGGTCAGCATGGCCCGAACTTTATCCCCGGTGCCGCTCCCCGCCGCCTCATTCAGATTTACCAAAAAATCTGAATGGAGGAAAGGCAGATGGAAGTTACCATCAATTATAACGGACAAGCTGTGACCGTGGAGGTCACGCTGGAAGTCTATGAATTTCTTGACCGGGCCGATCACAAAACGGAGAACCTGTTCCATGAGCAGCGGCGGCATTGGGATGGCCGGGAGTTTGACGAGTACATCATTACCACCGAAGGCGTAGGAACCTACGGAGAAACGCCGGAGGAATACCTTTGCCGCATGGAAACGCTGCATGAGCTGATGGCTGTTCTGGACACCTGTACCGAGGCCCAGCGCCGCCGGTTCCTACTCTATGCGCTTGACGGGCTGAGCCTTGCAGAGATCGGTGTGCTGTGCGGTTGCTCCAAAGTGGCTGTTTATCAAAGTGTGGAGGCGGTCAGAAAAAAATTTATAAATTTCTTTGAGAACAGGCTTAACGAATGACCTGTTTTCTGGCTACCAAGTGAAAGGGATTATTTCCCTTATCTCAGCGATGGGCGGACAGCGGACAAGCTGCCCGCCCATCCGATTTTCAGGAGGTAAGCCTATGAAAACAATCAATCTGCGGTGGATGTATCCCCACTACCGGCATGACGAGTTTGTGGATGTTACGGACGAGGTATGGGCAGCGATGTATCAGGCCCAGCGGGAGATGGAGAACTATGAGCGTCGGAAAGTCTACCACCGCGCCTACTACTCTCTGGACGCATACAGCTGGCTGGAAAATTACGCACTGGAACACAGCAGATCGCCGGAAGATATTTTGCTGGAACGAGAAGAAATGACCACCCGCCTATACCTGATTGCAGCTCTGCCGGTGGCTCTGGCTCATGCCACTCCGACACAGGCCCGCCGTGTTCACGCCTACTACATTGCCGGTATCAAGCAGCCGGAAATCGCCCGGAGAGAGGGTATCCATAGCAGTAAGGTCAGCGTTGCCATCCACCGGGGGCTGCGGAATATGCGCCGCTGCTATGATGTCCTTTTTCAAACAGAGTGAGGGCGTGCCTATGCAGACCATCAATCTCAAACAATATTATCCATTTTGCAAAGAGGACATTTTTGTGGAGGTGTCCGATGAGATCGTCGAAGCGTTTCTTCTGGACAAGAGAGCCGAGGCCGCCAGAGATCGCAAGATGTTCCGGTATAAGGCGTTTTATTCCCTCGATTGTAACGATGGAATCGAAAATGCCGCCATCGGCTGGGCGCAGCCATCGCCGGAGGACTACCTGATAGAAAAAGAAGAATTAGCCGAATACGAAGAACTGATACGGCGATTGTACGAAGCCATTTCTTCCCTGCCGCCTATGCAGGCTCGCCGTGTCCATGCCCGCTATATGCTGGGTATGAAAGTGAAAGATATTGCCGCAATGGAGGGTATCACGCCATCACAGGCGGGAAAATCCATCCATGCCGCACTGCGGAGGCTGCGCCGGTACTTTGCTCGACAGAAATGGACGGTCAATCTATGAGTATTTCCAAAGAAAAGAGGTGCCTGACATGAACGAAAAATTACAGCCCACCCCAAAAGAAGAACGGGAGAAAGTCCTGAAGGAGATTCGGCAGCTTGAAAACCGAAAGAAGATTTGGAGAACAGCAGCGGAACGAAGAACGCAGGGTTCGCACCCGCCGCCTGATTGAGCGT
>ENA-OQJB01000145-OQJB01000145.1-human-gut-metagenome-genome-assembly--contig:-NODE-145-length-42794-cov-7.148686_pt1 | contig 42794 bp, 26 predicted proteins | sample MGYA00242599_ERZ504765 | MGnify/ENA primary metagenome ERZ504765 (study PRJEB26092, sample SAMD00036354) | human gut metagenome | host: Homo sapiens | study: EMG produced TPA metagenomics assembly of...
CCTACCAGGATCTGTTCACCTTTTTCCATCATCAGGGAATGGTCGGAGGTCAGATAAGGTTCACATTCGACAGCATTGATGATGATGATCTCTGCTTTGCTTCCGGGAGGTGGCATCAGTTTCACTTGTGTCGGGAAAGTAGCACCACCCAGACCTACGATACCGGCTGCTGCAATCTTGTCGACGATCTCTTTAGAGGATAACGTACAGTCTTTTACCAATGCATCACTGCGGTCGATCGTTTCTTCCCATTCGTCTCCTTCCACATCGATGTAGATGGCAGGACGCTTGTAGCCGCTTGAGTCGAGAGCGTTATCTATTTTGTTTACTTTACCGGATACCGACGAGTGGATGTTGGCGGAAACGAAACCTCCTGCCTTGGCGACAAGTGTTCCGACTTTAACCAGATCACCCTTCTTTACCACTGCCTGGGCCGGAGCCCCGATGTGCTGACTGAGCGGTATGATTACCTGCTTAGGAGCAGCTAACGCGGTAATTTTCTTACCGGCAGACAATTTATTTTCGGGCGGATGTATACCTCCGATTCGAAATGTCCTTAGCATACTATTAGATTTTATTTTTGATTTGTTTCTTCTTTTGTTTCAACTTTAGGAGTTTCTGTTTTAAGAACTTCGGCCTTCGGTGCTGCCGGTTTCGGTGCTACCTTCGGTTTTACTTTGTCGGCGTCCACAGCCGGAGCTGCCTCTTTACGTGGCGGGAAATTCAATTCGTGAATAGCACCGGTCGGACATACGGCTACGCACTTGCGGCATAAGCGGCATTTTGTGTAATCGATGTAGGCCACGTTGTTTTCTACTGTAATGGCTTCGAACGGGCATTCCTTTGCACATTTGCCACAACCGATACAAGCATTGGCACATGCTTTCTTGGCTACTCCGCCTTTGTCTTTGTTTACACAGCTGACGAAGATACGGCGTGATTTGGGGCCTTTCTTACGCAGTTCGATGATGTTTTTCGGGCAAGCTTTTACGCAAGCTCCGCATGAAGTACATTTGTCTTCGTCCACTTCCGGAAGTCCTGTCTCAAGGTTGATGTGGATGGCGTCGAAGTTACATGCTGCCACACAGTCGCCATAACCTAAGCAACCGAATGAACAGCCAGTCTCTCCGCCATACAGGGTAGAAGCAATCGCACAACTCTGCACACCGTCGTATTGGTTGGTACGCGGACGGGCGGCACAGGTTCCGTTGCAGCGGACAACGGCTACCATCGGTTCTGCGCTGGCTGCTTCTTTTCCGAGGATGGTGGCTACTTTACCCATTACCGGTGCTCCGCCTACGGGACATAACAGGCCGTCCAATGTGTCGGCCTTTACACAAGCCGCAGCAAAACCACCGCATCCGGGATATCCACAACCTCCGCAATTGGCTCCAGGCAATACCTCCTGAACTTGTGCGATACGAGGATCTTCGTATACTTCAAACTTCTTGGAGGCGGCGTATAGAAAAACTGCGCCGATGGCTCCAATCGCTCCTAATGAAATAACGGCAATTAAAATCATGATATGTTTGTCAATTAAGTTTTTCAAAGTAAAAATGAATCGCCTTTTTAGTTGGTCGCGTAAAAAGTATAATATGCAATAATAAGGAACTAAGAGCAGTAATCCGGTTAACCCGCTTGTGGTTTCTTCCCATTGCATACTTGTACCTGTTACAATAGCCGCAAGAACTATTATAAGCGGAAATACAAATGCAAGAAGTACGGCCTGCAGCCCCAGTGAACTTTGTCCGCATAACTGGACTTCTTCATTTATATGGAATTTTCCAGAGTTGTCCGGAACCTCGATGATCTTCTCTTTACTCTCGGATGCCGTACACATACTTTTCGCATGGCATCCGGAGCAAGCCGATTGTTGGATGATCCTGACATAGACCGTACCGCCGTCGATCTTCTCTATAACCCCATTGTGATTGATACTTTCGCTCATATTTGTAATCTCGACATTGCAAAACCGAGGCAAAAGTACGTATTATTTGGAAATTATGTCACGATTAACAAAGTTTATTATGGAAATAATCGACTTTGTCTTACCATTTGTAATTAAACCCGAAGCTTAACAGCTCGTTGATCTGAAGATAACTGTCGAAATCTTCGTTTTTGGCGACACCATCGTCGTAGCGTAGGTGAAGATTGATCCGGGTCGAAAAGAACCGGCTGATCTGCAAATTGAATGTGTTCTCCAACTCTCCGGTGATGCGGTGGTAATCCGTGAAATAATAGAAACGGGAAGTCCAACTGACATTTCGGTTGATGTTGAATGTCATGTTTGCTTCGATCTTAGAACCGATTTGGCTTTGGGAGTTCCTGTATTTGTTAACATCGTCAGGAAGTTCGGCGGCATTGTCTTTTTCTTTAAAACCGTGTCGTTTCAAATCCATATCTATGCCTTTTTGGCTACTATACATATAGTTATAAGAGAATGGAGCCACGTTGACATTCAATTTTATATTTCGATGCCTAACCTTTGTAAGGGTCTTGGCTAATTCGTATTTCATACCGATACCGGTATTGAAGGTCATAGGTGCAAGGAATGCCGACAATTTGGTTTCACTGTTTTGAGCGTAGTTTGTTACTACTTGTGTGTTGAAACTGATGTCGACCGTGTAGTACCACTTGTTAAATGCTTTGTAACCGAATAGGGTATGGAGACGAAGTATCTGGTCGTTTATCTTATACGAATGTATAGAGTCTGTTTTGTCCGGCAAAGTATTCATGTTTAGTTTGAATTCAAGCTCGTTTGTTACCTGTACTTTGTCTTTGTTATAATCATATTTGAAATATTGCCGGGTATTCATATTGAAGTTAGGATCACCGCCGGCACTCCAGTTCGGTGAAATGTAATTTTGCGAAAACTGCATGGTGCTTTCGAATTTGGAGGTCCAATAACGGCGTTCCGGGATGAACTTGACCGGAGCATCTACGTCGCTGAAAGCGTTCGGGTCGCTTTCTATTTTGATTAGTTCCGGTTCATATGTCGCTTTCTTGATAACATGTGTTTTAACGACATCGGTTGGCAGGTCGCGTTCCGAATAGCGAAAATATTCCGGGTAGTTTACACGTACATAATTATATGCGGTATTCTGTAACTTGTTCTTTAATGTTTCGTCTTGGAACAAAGTGGTATCCGGTTCGAACAATGGAAAATTGGGACGTTGTTTCGCAATAAAGTCCTTATCATACAATTGCAGGTCTTTCGGGATAAGTCCTCCCTTGAACAAGATCGGTGTGAACAGCGGGTTGACGATGGTCGTATCCCGTAAGGTGGCCCACGGGCTGATGATAGTAGACGGGTCGCGTACCCAATTTACCCAGTATTGTGCTTCCGGTGATAATTCTATCTCGTCTTTTTTTAAAAAGCGGAGCAAGTTTTCACTCGGTGTAGCGGGAGAGGAGTAGCTGCTATTGAGTTTTTCGAACTGTGCCCTGAGGTCAGGGATTTTATCCAGTTCCGTTTCTTCCAAATCTAATAAAGGGAATGTATCGGGGACAGCAGTCTGAACCGGCTGGTTCAACTGATTCCCGCTGATTATATTAACTTCCTGTGCTCCTCCCCGATTACTACTAAATAACAATACAATAAATAACGCTAAAACAGACCTCTTTATCATAGTCGCATCTTTTTACATTCATTTAAAATATTGGTGCGAAATTAATGAAAAGTTCTGAGATAGACTAATTTTATGTGTAATTGTGGTGAGGTTGAATGCTTTGTTTTTTACTACTACATTGCACGATGTTTTCTATTGAGCCTATCTTATTGTTGATCAGCTACTAATTCTGATTTTATGCAAGTGTATTTTGTTTTCGGCGTTGTCGAGAACATATTCGACAATGCCGTGTAAATATTCGACAATGTCGAAAATATCTTCGGCAATGTCGGAAACAAATTACATTAGCATTTATATATGCATATACTGCATAGGAAAGCTGGTTCCATCGGAATCTGTTCGTCATTTGTTGAAATGGAATTTTATTTTGTCTGGTGATGGAGGATCATATCTGTGCGTTTTTGCACGTAAGGTGTACGGGAACGGACAATCTGTTTAAAGGGGAGAGTATATATAGGGCTGTAAATAAGTGAATTCCGAAATTGGCATGGTCTTTGCTTTGTTTTAAATGATTCATAAAAAAGAGATATGTTTAAACACTATGTAAAAGTCGCACTCCGGTTAATCAAACGGAGCTTTTTGTTTTCGTCTATTAATATGCTGGGGTTTGTGCTGGGGATGACGGCTGCTTTCCTGATCTATCTTTGGATTGTGGATGAGTTGACCTTTGAAGATTTTCAAATTAACCGGGATTCGATCTATCGCCTGGTTGCGGTAGAGCAGGAGGGTGGCGGACAAGTAAAGGAGTCTGTCTATACGGTAGCACCGTTGAGCAAGGCATTCCGGGAAGAGTTTCCGCAGGTGGAGAATGCGACTTTTATGTTGAATTTCGGAACTTTGAACTTGCATTCGGGCACTGATTTGATTGAAGCGACCTATAAGTATGTCGATACTACCTTTTTCGATGTATTCAGTTTTCCGGTTATCGCCGGCGATCCTGGTCTGATAAAGAAAGATCCGCAACAAATCGTGCTGGCGGAGTCGACGGCAAAGAAATTGTTTGGTAGGACTTCGGCTGTCGGGAGAGAAGTTACCTGTCAGTTTTTCGGGCAGACTTTTCGTTATAAAGTGGCGGCAGTCCTGAAAGTCCCGCGTAAAAGCCATATAACGTTTGAGGTCCTGTTGAGCGAACAGGCTTATTACGAACCGATGAATTGGGATTTTGTCGAGGGAACAAGTGTCTATATCCAGTTGCGAAAAGGTACGGTTTTATCCGAAACAGACTGGAGGAAGATGAGCCGTGTCTGGCTGAACCATAGGGATAAGGGGATGCGTTTGGAGTTCCAACCGCTGAAAGATATTCATCTACAGACGTCGTTTAAAGATCCGGAAGTCGGCAATCATGGGAATATGTCGCAAATTTATCTGTTTACGGTTTTGGCGGTTCTGATCGTTTTTATGGGGGCATTCAATTTCACAACCTTGTCTACGGCACGTGCTTCCCAGCGATTTAAGGAAATCGGCGTCCGGAAAGTGACTGGAGCCAAACGGAAGGTTCTGGTGATGCAGTTTTTGTCGGAGAGTCTGGTACAGGCGTTCCTGTCGCTTATATTGGCATTGGCGTTGACGGAATTGCTGCTACCGCTTTTCAACCGGTTTGTAGAAAAAGATATTGTGTTGACGGCCAATTGGCAGACCGTATTGTTTGTCCTGTTCGGAATTATCGGAGTCGGCTGCCTGGCAGGAGCGTTTCCTGCTTTTTATATGTCGCAGTTTAATCCGCTGCAATCTTTTAAGGGAGGGTCTTCGACCGGGAAAAAAGGCACGTTGGTCAAAGGCCTGGTATGTGTACAGTTTGTCATCGCTATAGCGATGGTCATTTGTACTTCTGTCGTATTCAAACAACTTCATTATCTGCAAAATGCAGATTTGGGCCTGGACAAGGAAGATATGGTGGTTGCTGATTGCGGCCTTTTCGACTTTATGTCGTATATGGGCGGTTATGGGATTGATGATTATAAGCAGGAAGTATTGAAGAATCCGAATGTCAGGTCTGTGACTGGAGGAGTGGAACTTTCGGATTATCTTCAGGGACATCGTACGGAGGAGAATTCGTTCAGTTGGACGAATGAGGCCGGACAAGTCGATTCGCTGAAAATGGTCGGAGTGGCCGGTGATGGCGATTTTATGGGAACATTGGGCTTGACTCTGTTAAAAGGAATGTCGTTTGGAGCAGATAAAAAAGCCTATATGGATGGCGCCTATGAGAAAGAGTTACCGATTGTAATTAATGAAACCGCCTGGAAGATGATGAATGTGGAAGATCCGGTCGGTATGCTTTTGCAGAATAAAGGGTGGTACGGAGAGGCATCGCGGATTGTTGGTATCGTGAAAGATTTTAACTTCCAACCGTTGCGTGAGAAAGTTAAACCGGCTTATCTGTATTATTCCCGCCGGCTGTTAAATACATTATATATAAAGATTTCTCCTGAGAATAAGGCTGAGACACTGAAGTTTCTGAAAAAGGAGTATGAGAAGATGCGCCCGGATAACGTCTTTACATATCATTTTTTCTCAGATGCCTTGAATCTGAATTATGTTCATGAACGGCAGCTTGGCCAGATGTTTCTGGTCTTTACGATACTGGCTATCATTGTCGCTATGATGGGAGTGTTCGGTCTGGTCGCTTTGTCGACGGTACAACGTACGAAAGAGATCGGTATCAGAAAGGTGAACGGAGCACATTCCCGACGGATTGTGTGGATGTTCTGCCGGGAATATATGGTTGGGGTTGGGATCGCATTTTTTATCGCCTGCCCGTTGAGCTATCTTCTGATGCTTCGCTGGATAAGTAACTTTGCTTATCAGACAACGATCAGTTGGTGGTTGTTTCCGCTGGCTTGCTGTGTCATCTTGCTGATTACGATGTTGACGGTCATTGTCCAGGTTGGGCGTGCTGCCTCCCGTAATCCGGTGACATCATTGCGCTATGAGTGAATGAAATGACAAGCATGGAATAAAAACAGATGATTATGATAAAAGCAATTAGTCTGACAAAAGTGTTCCGTACGGAAAGTGTGGAGACGACAGCCTTGAATGGCATTAATCTGGAAATAAACGAAGGGGAGTTCCTCGCAATCATGGGACCTTCCGGTTGTGGAAAATCGACTTTGCTGAATCTCTTGGGACTGTTGGATAACCCGACGGACGGCGAGCTGTGGTTTCTCGGACAGGAAGTTTCTCAATATACGGAAAATAGCCGTACGGACTTGCGGAACGGAAATATCGGTTTTGTTTTTCAGAGTTTTAACCTGATAGACGAATTGACGGTCTTTGAGAATGTGGAGCTTCCTTTGCTGTATGCAGGTGTTTCGGTCAAGGAACGGGTGGAAAGGGTGAATGCGGCTCTCGACCGGATGCAGATCGCTCACCGTTCGGAACATTTCCCACAACAATTATCCGGCGGTCAGCAACAACGTGTGGCGATTGCCCGTGCCATCGTCACGAATCCGCATATCGTCCTGGCGGACGAGCCGACCGGAAACCTGGATTCCGTCAATGGCAATGACGTGATGAATCTTCTAACGGAGTTGAACCGTAAAGGGACGACCGTCGTGATGGTTACCCACTCCGAGGAAAATGCCCGGATGGCAGGTCGGCTGATCCGTATGATAGATGGCAATATTTTGACAGAAAGCAGAAAATGAATGGAAACATTAATAAAATAAGATAATGAAGAGACTAAATTTAAGTTGGGTGCTTTTTTGCTGATAGCTTGCAGTTCACCGAAATCCGATCCTTCGAACTGTCCGGTAGCGGATATAAGGGCCGGGCTCGAGAATCCGAAGAGTTTGAAATTGAGTGATGAAATAGAAAGCGTTGATTATGTTCCGTTAGAAGTAACTTCCGATGATGCATCTTTAATAGATGGGGTAGCGAATTATGCCGTTACGGATAAATATATTTATGTTCTCCCGGTAAAGGAGCAGCGGATTGTTTTGTTCGACAGGCAGGGGCATTTTATAAAGACATTGATTCCGTTCGGACAGGGACCTGGAGAGTTTAGCGGTTTCGTTGCCAGTATGCAGGCGGATGAAAAGAACGACCGTCTCTATTTATTCAGTACGGATCGGGTAGAGGTCTATACGTTGGACGGCGAACCTGTGCAGCATTTCACTCATGATTATCAGATTATTTTCCAGTATATGCTCGGTCTGGGACACTTGGCGGCCGTATCTATGCCTTATGTACCTTTCCAGAACGGTAGTTTCGGTATCGGCCTTTTTACGGAAAAGGGAGATACGATTACGATGAAGAATGATTTTTCATCTCCTTTGGTTTCAAGTGATAAGTCAGGTTTGACGGTTCGGATCGCAGCAGGTTATTCCGGTCGGCAGCAATCTGTGTTGTTCAAAACCGGTAGTAACGATACCGTGTTCAGGTTGTTGGACGATAAGATTTCGCCCGCTTGTGTTCTGAGTTTGCGTAACTCGGATGAGGAAATGATCAATTCGCTCGATGTGACGAATTTTAATAGCCTGAAAAACTTTGGAAATGGCAAAGATTACTTTGTTTCCGATCTCTTTGAAACACCCCGTCGATATTATTTCCGCCTGAGGAATAACGACGGGCATTATGTCGCTTCGGTAGATAAGAAAACCGGTGAAGCGTTGGTGGAAAAATGCGAACAACCTGCTTCACTCAAGGAACTGGCGGCTACGACTTTGCAGCATGGTCTTTTAGGGACAAGAAGCTACCAGGGATTCCCGGTCTGGGGAAATATGACAGGGAATGACCTGGTACAGGTCATAACATCGGCAGAGCTTGATTATTATAAGAATATCCGTTCGATTTTAATCCCTGAACAATTGAAGAACTTAGGGGAAGAAAGCAATCCGGTCTTTATATTTTACAAATTAAAGGACTCCTGATCGATCACATTGTTTGTGCTTACCCGAAAAAGTTGTACATTTCTTGTCGCTATTGTAATATCTTTTTAATGCTTTTGTAAGCGGTCGGAAATACACTTATTCTTCCTTTGCAAAAAAATAGAAATTCCAATTATTTGAGAAAAGTTATGCACAGACAAAAAACAGTTAGTAGAAGTTGTATGCGAATGGTTATATTCGTTTCCTTTCTATTTGCAAGTGTGATGGCATTCGCACAAAAACAAATTGCCGGTACGGTTAAAGATGCCGGGGGTGAGCCTCTTGTAGGCGTGAGTATTGTCGAGGTCGGTACGAATAACGGAACTGTAACCGATATTGATGGTAACTATACGATCGGCACCCATCCTGATGCCACGTTACGATTCTCGTATGTCGGTTATGTAACCCAAGAGATGAAAGTAAAGCCTGTTATGTCGGTTGTCCTCATTGAAGACAGCCAGGTGTTGGGCGAGGTTGTCGTTGTTGGCTATGGGAGCATGCAGCGCAAGGATGTGACCAGTTCTATCACGACCATTAAGTCTGATGACTTGAACGTCGGGGTGATGACTTCTCCCGGACAGATGTTGCAAGGAAAAGTGCCGGGGCTTGTGGTCACGACCAGTGGTAATCCTAATGCGACTCCCTCCATCACGCTTCGCGGGGCTTCGACGTTGCGTACGGGGGATGCTCAGTCCCCTTATTATATAGTAGATGGGATACCTGGCGTAGATCTTTCACTTGTCTCTGCCGATGATATCGAGAGCATCGATGTGTTGCGCGATGCCACTGCAACGGCTATTTATGGTTCTAAAGCAGCCAATGGCGTTATCATCATTACGACGAAAAAAGGAAAGAAAGGCGTTGCGCATGTGAGCTATAACGGCTATGTGGCAGTTGAGAACGTGAGTAAGGACCTTGATCTTGCGACTGCTTCCGATTTGCGCAATTATGCTGCCGCCAATAATTTCGAATTGAGTTCCGATGAAGGTGCCGATACGGATTGGCAGAAAGAGGTTGAACGAACCGGCATCTCGCACAACCATAACATTGCCGTCAGTGGAGGAAATGACAAGTCGAACTATAATGTCAGCTTGAATTACCTTAACCATGAAGGTGTTATCCGAGGCACTGATATGGAACGTTTCACGGCAAGAGCCTTGGCCCAGTCCACAGTGTTTAAAGATCACCTTACGCTTTCTCTTGGCGTAAATGCCAGCCAGACAACGAGCAATGAGGTGCCGGAAGGTTCATCCGGCGCGAGCGTGGTGGATGCGATGATCTATTATTCTCCTACGCAACCGATCCGGAATGAAGACGGTTCGTGGTTCAGATCGAACAGCGTGTCACAATATTACAATCCCTTGTCAATGATCAACGAAGATACGGAGAAGAACATCTATAAACGGATGCAGTTGACCGGCAAGGCGGATCTGAAGATTATCGAGGGGCTTACTTGGAGTGCAGATTTCTCGTATATGATGGACCAGAATACGTCTAATATTTATCATTCCACTAAATCACAGATCGTTAACAGTAATGGAGAAGCGACACGTAATACCTATATGGGTAATAAAACAGTGTTTGAAACGTACGGAAATTATCAGACAACCATGGCCGATAAACATCGTCTGGGCATAATGGTCGGTTACTCTTGGGAAGAATCCAATAGTGACGACGGTTTTGGGGTGACTGTAAAGAACTTTTACAATGACGATGTCAAATATCATAATCTTAGTTACGCCAATACTATCGATGGCATGGACGGTGTGGAAAGCGGGGCGGAGTCGACTCTTCGTATGATCTCGTTTTATGGGCGTGTAAATTATTCATTCGATAGCAAATATAATTTGCAGGCAACCCTCCGCCGGGACGGTTCTTCTGCATTTGGTAAAAACAACCGTTGGGCGACATTCCCTTCTTTCTCGGCTGCCTGGCGGCTTGGTGAAGAACGTTTTATCAAGGATCTTGATGTATTTGATGATCTGAAGTTGCGTGTCGGCTATGGTGTAAGCGGTAATTCGCTTGGTTTCGATGCTTACACGGCCCTGCCTACTTACGGTGTGACCGGATGGTTCCAGTACACCGATGCCAACGGAGTCACTTCCAATATGCACACCTTGGGGGCGAACAACAACTCGAATCCGGACTTGAAATGGGAACGTACAGGTATGTTCAATGCCGGCATAGACTTCGGCTTTTTCAAAAACCGTTTGAACGGTACGGTCGAATATTATGATAAACGTACTTCGGACCTCATCTATTATTATCCGGTTTCAACCAACCGTTATCCGTATGGCACGATGACTGCCAATGTGGGCGATATTAGTAATAAGGGGATTGAGCTGACCATCAACGCTGTTCCTGTGCAGGCAAAAGATTTTTCTTGGAGCACAACGTTGAATCTCTCGCACAATAAGAACCGCGTTGAAAAACTCTCTAACCAGATCTATTCGGTGAACTATATTCCACAGGCAGACGCGGGTATTGCCGGAAATAGCGGTGTGAACCTGCAACGCATTATGGAGGGATGTCCGATCGGCCAGTTCTATACATACGAATGGGCTGGTTACGATGAGAATGGAGTCTCCCAATTCTATGTCCATGATCCGGAAAACAGGCGTAGCGTACAGGCGAAAACGACAACGTCTACCCAAAAGAAACCGATCAGACAAAGACCGGGAGTGCACAGCCTAAACTGACGTATGGCTGGAATAATACGTTGACCTATAAACTGGTCGCTCAACATGTTTTCCAAGGCACTGTGGGTAATAAGGATCTTCAATGCCTTGCGTGCACAGTATAATTCCGTCAATCTTATCTCACAAGGGAAGAATGTGTTGAAGGAAGCATTGACCGATCAGAAATATGGAGACGTGAACGCCCAATATCCTTCGGACAGGTATCTGGAAAACGGAAGTTACATGAGGCTTTCTACATTGACACTGTCTTATAATTTCGGGAAAATGGGTGATTGGGTTAGCAATCTGTCTCTTTATGCCACTTGCAACAACGTGTTCACCATCAGCGGCTATAAAGGTACTGATCCGGAAGTGGAACTTGGCGGCTTGACTCCGGGAATACAAGTGCGTGACAACTATTATCCTCATACCCGCACATTTATGTTGGGAATGAAACTTAATTTCTAAAACAACAAGAGTAATCAAGGAAATGAAACATTATATGATAAGAACGATATTTGCTGTAGCTGTTGTGGCTATGGCGACAAGTTGCACCGACCTCGATGTTGATGTGAAGTCAAAATACACAGAATATCCTACCGAGTCGGAAGTTGCTCTCGAAGCGAAAATGGCAGATGTTTATTATGCTTTCCGTAATGCTTTGGGCAACAATTATAACCGTTATCAGGCATTTGCTTCTGATGAAGCTTCCGGTTTGAGTTTTGATGGTGACTATTATGATGGTGCGGAAAATGTGAATCCGACATTACATAATTTCAAGGCTGAGGACGGCCCGCTGAATTATTGGCCTGATTTGGCAAGCGGTATAACCAAATGCAATAAGGCGATCGATGAGTTCGGCGAATCATCGGACGAACTGACGCTTTCCTACATAGCCAATGCCCGTGTGATGAGAGCATTTTACCATTTTATCCTGATGGATAGCTATGGTGACGTCCCCATCCTTGACAAGTTGTATGACGAAGGAGAGGTCATCGAGCGCAAGCCCCGCAAAGAGGTGGCCGAGTTTATCGAAAGTGAATTGCTGCAAAGCATTCCTTCCCTCTCGGAAGCGAATAATGCTGCGACCTACGGGAAGCCGAATAAATGGATGGCGGAAGCATTGCTTGTGAAATTATATATAAATTGGGCGGTCTATACGTGTGGTGATGTGACAACATACGAAGCAGCTACGGCCACAAACACGAAATTGAATGATTGCGTGAAGTATTGTGATGATATCATCAATAGCGGTCTTTTTAATTTGGAGGATGCCTATTGTGAAAAGTTCTTGTATGATAACGGTGTGCATATTTCTGATTTCATCTATGCGATGCCTTATGACTGTGTCAGTGCGCAGGGGTTGCTTTATGGACGTTATCGTTCGTTCCGAAAGATAGACGATGGAACTCCTGTCGGGTATTACGGTGGCTCGATGAAGAACTCATGTGCTGGAATAGTGGCCATGAATCCTGAATTTGCCTCACTTTTCAGCCTTGAGGATGATGACCGGAATAATGCCGTACTTGGAGGAAAAGTATTTGTGCATGATCCTTTGAGCGGTGAAGCTACCGATGAACCTTATATGTATAAAGGAGAACAACTTGAATTTACCAAGGAGATAACACTCAAAGCCGGCGGAGAGGAACAGTTGAATGCGGGTGCGGATGCAAACGGATGGCGACAGGGCTGGCGCTCGATAAAGTTCTATCCGAATCCTTCCGAATATTCGTTGTATAGCCGTAACCAAAGCAATGATGTGCCTATATTCCGTTATGCGGATATCCTGTTGACCAAAGCGGAAGCCATTTTGCGTGGGGCAGAGGCGACAAATGGAGATACGCCCCAATTGCTGTTCAACCAGATAAGAAGCTATGTGAATGCTCCATTGCTTGGCCATGCTCCGTCATTGCAAGAACTGCTTGACGAACGTGGACGGGAATTTTTTGATGAAAGTTGGCGACGGAACGATATGATACGTTTTGGAACATTCGAAAGCGAGTACGGCTTTCATAAGAAGAATTTCCCGAATGCTAATTTTGACAAAAGCCGGCGAATCTTTCCTGTTCCGCAAAATGTGCTGAACGAGAATACGAACTGGAAACAGAATCCTGGTTATTGATGGGGTGAAATTGATGTGGATCCTGTTTTAATCCAAATTTCCCATTGGAATTTTTCCGTTGGGAAATTTGTTTTTAAGAAGCTGCTTATGGAACTGAAAAGAATTATATTCCCATTTTTGCTATTGGTCTGTATGGCGAGTGGGCCTCGAACACAGGCCGCCTGTGAAAATTTTCAACGCATTGCTTTTATTGCTGATGCGCATATACAGGATGTTGTGGGGCATCCTGAACTGGTCCGCTCTATGGAAGTGCAAGTACAATCTACCCGGCTGTTCAATGAGAATTATTTTGCCTTGATCGCTGCTCTTGAGGATGTGGTGAAACGGGGCATTTCATTGGTGGTGCTTCCGGGCGACTTGACGGATGACGGGCAGTTGGTCAACCAGGAGGCGGTGAAACGCATACTCGATGAATATGCTTGCCGCCATGGGGTTTCTTTCTTTGTGACCACAGGTAACCATGATCCGTTGCGCCCGTTTGGTACGGAATGCACGAGGCACGATTTCTTGACTCCTACCGGGCAGACGACCGCATTGACAAGCGATGTCTCGTTGGGAGGCAAGGGCATGGTGGTAGATACTTTGCTTCGTAGTGCCGGTTATCGGGAAGAAATGGCTTGCTATGCCCGGTTCGGCTATTTCCCTCAGTCTGCTTATTATTACTGGGAGAGTCCTTTCTGCTCTTATACATATGACACCTACGACTATCAACGGGCTTTGGCAGAAAGTCCGATAGATAAGCGTTGCTATCTTCTTTGTGATTCGCTTGTAGCCAACGATGCAAGCTATTTGGTGGAGCCGGTTAAAGGGCTTTGGTTGCTGGCTATCGACGGGAGCGTCTATCTGCCTGACGGTGTGAAAAACGGAAAGCAGCAATATCAGGGTGCTGGTTCGGGGTATAACAATGTCTTGAAGCACAAACCGTTTTTGTTGCCATGGGTGAGGAAAGTTGCCGAAGAAGCTAAACATAGGAACAAAACCTTGGTTGCTTTCTGCCATTATCCACTTGTCGATTTCAACAGGGGGGCTTCTCCGTTGATTGAAGCTTATTGGGGTAAAAATAAATTTGATCTCAGCCGTGTGCCTGCTGACAGCATTGCGGAAGCATTTTGGGAAGCCGGTATTCGTATTCATGTGGCGGGGCATATGCATGTGAATAATACAGGGGTGAAAGTTGGGAAAGACGGCAGTCGTTTGTACAATATCCAAGTTCCATCCATTGCCACTTGCGTGCCTGCTTACAAGATCTTAACGATAAAGGATACGAACACTTTTGAGGTATCGACGGTTTTACTTGATAGCGTGCCGGGTTTTAACAGCCTGTTTCCTTTGTATGAAAAGGAATATGCGTATACCCTGTCATCTGGCAAAAAACCAATATGGAGCAAAGAAGCTTTAAATTCTAAAAGTTATGCCGAGTTTTGTGACTGGCAGTTCAAAGATTTGGTGCGTACTCGGTTTGTTCCGAATGATTTGCCACCGGTTCTTTTGGATAGTTTGTCACAGGAGGATGAGAGAGCTCAATTGCTTTCTGATTTGGTGCTTGACCTTTACCGTTTGCGTTATGCCGGCAGCTTGGCACGGAAATGCATTCCCAATAAACGTTTGGAGCAATATCAAGAGATGTTTGAGGAAATTAAACGACAATCGGTTTCATCCGAATTTGTGAAACAGATGGATGTGTTGGAACGAATCTTTCAACGTTTTCTTGAAGTTGAATTGGATACAGATGTTATACATTGTTTGTGCTTACCCGAAAAAGTTGTACATTTGTCCCCTCGAAAATCAGACGGAATATGGATAGAATCCGATTAAAAGACAAAGAATTTGAACTCTTTATCCCGGAAGAGGAGATAAAAGAAGCGATAGCAAAAGTGGCGGAACGTATTCGTGCCGATGTGGAAGGCACACATCCGTTATTCGTAGGGATTCTGAACGGAGCTTTCATGTTCACTGCGGAGTTGATGCGCCAGTTGAACGAGCCGTATGAAATCACTTTTGCCCGCTATTCATCCTACAAGGGGACCAGTACGACCGGTGTAGTTCGTGAGATTATGCCGGTACAGGCCGATGTGAAAGGGAGGACTTTGATCTTGATCGAGGATATCATCGATACCGGCTTTACGATGCAGTATGTTATGGATAAGCTTCGCAAGGACGGGGCGGCCGATGTTAAGTTGGCGACTATGCTGTTCAAGCCTGATTCGTTGAAGTGCGATCTGAAACCTGATTATATCGGCATCCGGATTCCGAGTGACTTTATTGTCGGTTACGGACTGGATTATGATGAACAGGGACGGGGCTATCGGGATATCTATAAGATAATTGATCATTTGGGAAGAGGAGGAAATTTATTAGATTAATGTATAATAAGAGGCGATGGATAGTTGGATAGCTGGCGAGTAATTGTCAATTGCCAATTGTCAATTGTCAATTTAAAAAGTTTACTTTTTATGTTGAACATTGTTATTTTTGGTGCTCCCGGTTCAGGAAAGGGAACACAGAGCGAATTGATTATTAAAGAATATGGTTTGGACCATATCTCTACAGGTGATGTTTTGCGTTCTGAAATGAAGAACGAGACAGAGCTGGGTAAGATTGCTAAAGATTATATCGAAAAAGGACAACTGGTTCCGGATGAGTTGATTGTTGACATGCTGGCTAAGGTTTTGGACAGCAAGGTGAACTCCAAAGGTGTCATCTTCGACGGTTTCCCCCGTACGATCCCGCAGGCAAAAGCACTGAAAGAAATGTTGAACAAACGTGGAACCGATGTATCCGTTATGCTGAACCTTCAGGTAGAAGAAGAAGAACTGATCAACCGTCTGCTGGAACGTGGTAAGGTCTCAGGCCGTTCGGATGATAATCTGGAAACAATCAAGTCAAGACTGGATGTTTATCACAAACAGACTGCTCCTTTGGCTGATTACTATATCGGTGAAGGCAAACATGTTGCCATCAAAGGTATGGGGACAATCGAAGAAATTTTCGGGCGTATCAAAGAAGCGGTAAATAATTTGTAATAGATTTATGAATGGGATTTATGATTTATGATTTATGATTTATATCCTTTGTCGCTATGAATCATAAATCATAAATCATAAATCATAAATTAAAGAGTAAAAGTGGCTGAATCAAACTTTGTAGATTATGTAAAGATCTATTGCCGCTCAGGTAAGGGCGGGAGAGGGTCTTCTCACTTTCGCCGCGAGAAATACATTCCGAAAGGAGGTCCCGATGGAGGCGATGGAGGGCGAGGAGGCCATGTGTATCTTCGTGGAAACCGGAATTACTGGACGCTTCTTCATCTGAAATATGAACGTCATATCATGGCGACAAATGGTGAAGGCGGCGGTGCTAAACGCAGTTTTGGGAAAGACGGTGAAGATCGTGTGATAGAGGTCCCTTGCGGAACAGTCGTGTATGATGCCGATACGGGTGAGTTTATCTGTGATGTGACCGAGGACGGTCAGCAGGTAATGCTATTGAAAGGCGGGCGTGGAGGATTGGGTAACTGCCACTTCAAGACGTCGACCAATCAGGCTCCCCGTTATGCACAACCCGGCGAACCGGCGCAGGAACGTATGGTGATCTTGCAATTGAAACTGCTGGCCGATGTCGGTCTGGTCGGTTTCCCGAATGCAGGAAAGTCGACGTTGTTGTCGGTTGTTTCGGCTGCCAAACCGAAGATTGCCAATTATCCGTTCACGACGCTCGAACCGAATCTGGGGATAGTAAGCTATCGTGACAACCGTTCGTTCGTTATGGCCGATATCCCTGGCATTATCGAAGGTGCCAGTGAAGGTAAAGGGTTGGGATTACGCTTCTTGCGCCATATCGAACGCAATTCGTTACTCCTGTTTATGGTGCCGGCCGATGCGGATGATATCAAGAAGGAATACGAAATTCTTTTGGGCGAACTGGTCAAGTATAATCCTGATTTGCAGGGTAAAAGTCGTGTTCTGGCTATTACCAAGAGCGATATGCTGGATGAGGAGTTGATCGAGGCATTGTCCGAAGATCTGCCGGAAGGCGTTCCTTATGTATTTATTTCTTCCGTTACCGGAATGGGGATCACCGAATTGAAAGACCTGTTATGGAAGGAACTGAACAAAGAAACGTTCCATGAGGTAGAGCGTATTGTACATAAGAACATCGATGTAAGCGCACTTTCGCTTGATGATGATGATTTTGTTATTCCTCTTGAGGAAGATGATCCCGACGACGATGAAGAGTATGAAGAATATGAAGATTGGTATGACGCAGAAGATGACGATATTTCCAAATGATAAAGTGAAGATGTTGCAATTTCCCGCATTAAGCGAGGATTGCAACATCTCTCATTTTGTGACAACCCGCCAAGGAGGTGTGAGCGAAGGTGCATATGCTTCCTTTAACCCCGGCGAATACAGCGGGGACAATCCGGAAGCTGTCCGGGCGAACCGGAAACTTCTTTCAGATGTGCTTGGAATTCCTTCCGAACGTATTTTCGTGCCTTTCCAGGTTCACGGGGCGGAGATTCGTTCGATCGAGCCTTTTTTCTTTCCCTTCCATTGGAAGAACAGCAGCTTTATATGCACGGTGTAGATGCTCTGGTGACGAATGTGCCGGGAGTTTGCATTGCCGTCTCAACAGCTGATTGTGTCCCTGTCCTGCTGTATGCTCCCGATGTAAAGACGGTGGCCGCCATTCATGCTGGTTGGCGGGGAACCGTACAGCGGATCGTCGCGAAAACCGTTCGCTTCCTTATTGATGAATATGGAGCCGATCCTTGTCTCATGAAAGCCGGTATCGCTCCTTCCATCGGTCCCGATGCCTTTGAAGTCGGCGAGGAGGTTGTCGACGCCTTTCGGGAAGCCGGTTTTGAAATGCCGCGTATTTTGAAGCGCAATGTCGATACAGGAAAAGCTCATATCGATTTATGGGAGGCTAACCGACTGCAACTATTGTCCGAAGGCCTCTCAACCGGACATATCGAACTAGCCGGCATCTGCATTTACACCCATCCCGACGATTTCTTCTCCGCCCGCCGTTTGGGAATCAAGAGCGGGCGTATCTTGTCCGGTATCATTGTTAAATAGATGGTAAATAACAATCTATAGTTTTATAAATCATAAATTTTCCCTATGTTACACATTTCAATTTCAGAAGAAGTAGCTACCGCCTGTCCGGATTTACATGTTTTGGTCCTGTCTTGTGATGTTTGCAATTCGGAACCGGATGAACGGCTTTGGCAGGAGATAGCGGACGAAGAAAAGGTAGTCCGGGAAACAGTTAAACTGGAACAAATCAACAAATGGCTCCCTATACAGGCTACCCGCCAGGCTTATAAGCGTCTGGGAAAAGATCCGAATCGTTATCGTCCTTCTTCTGAAGCGTTGCGGCGGCGTATTCTTCGTGAATTACCCCTTTATAAGGTCGATACGTTGGTTGATCTCATCAATTTGGTTTCTATCCGTAGCGGATATTCCATTGGCGGCTTCGATGCAGATAAGATTGCCGGTGGAAGTCTGGTGCTGGGAGTCGGTAGGGAAGGTGAAGTTTATCATGGAATCGGGCGTGGAGAACTGAATATTGCAGGTTTGCCAGTCTATCGGGATGCGGTCGGCGGGGTCGGAACTCCGACCAGCGATGAGGAACGGACAAAAATAGGGCTGGATACCACCCGCCTGTTAATGATTATAAATGGTTATTCCGGATTGGATGGTCTGGAGTCGGCAGGAAAGTATGCGGCAGACTTATTAAGCAAATATGTTTCAGCTATAAACATGGAGGCGGAACTTATTACAGCTGAGGATAGGCGGAAAATAACACTATAATTGTGTTATAGCAATGTTAATTATGCTTACAAAATATAAAAAGCACCTGTTTTTATGCTAAAAAACATCTATATCCTTTTGTTTTAATCGATTAATCTATAAATTTGCCTCCGTTAACGAATTAACAAAACAAAAAGAAACATGATCGAATTGATTGGAACAAACGCCGGCCTTGTTTGGAACGCATTAAATGAAGGCGGTAAGATGAGTGTTAAGGCAGTAAAGAAAGCGACTAAGATTAAAGCGGAAAAAGATATGTATGCTGCTTTTGGTTGGTTAGCGAAAGAAGGCAAATTGGCTTTCGAAGACGTCGAGGGTGAATGGTATGTTGCGTTAGTATAAATATAGCGTAGCTGAATCTATTAGAAGGAGGGCTGTTCGGATTTTAGTTTGAACGGCCTTTTGTGTATCCGGACGTTTTCTGTCAAAAAAACAAACCGATTCGTTGTTTTATTCAATTCTATAGTTTACTTTTGTGTAGAATTTGGTGTGAAATGACCGAAGATCATAAAAGATTGTTGGCTGTATTTGATGTTAGGGTTCGTGATTTGATGGAGCTTTGCGATAGGCAAAAGCAGAAAATCAACGAGCTTGAAGATTTTTTGGTACAGAAGGAAGGAGAACTTCAACAAGCAATGAAGACGATCGAAGAGTTGAATGCCAAATGTGATAACATGCTGACTGCACGGGTTGTTTCTGTCAATGAGGGAGAAATGAAAAGTGCCAGGATGAGGTTATCGAAGTTAGTGCGGGAAGTAGACAAGTGCATTGCACTATTAAACGAATAGAGGCGATGGACGATAAATTTCTTATACATGTAGAGATAGCCGGTAAAAGTTATGGTATCAGGATCAACCGGAACGAAGAGCAGGTAGCCCGTGAGGCTGTCCGGCAAATCAGGATGAAAATGGACCAGTACCGGAAGAAATATTCCGAAGTGGATGTAAAAGATTTGTTAGCCATGGTGACCTTCCAACTATCAGTGGAAAATTTGATGTTGGAGGATAAGAATGACACAAGTCCCTTTACTGAAAAGATACAGGAACTGACCGATAAATTGGAAAGTTACCTGAAGGATAAATAGTTGTAAGAATAAAGAAGATGCGTTTCCGCACTACTTTGCATGGGGATTCCATGTAAGGCAGTGCTTTTTTTGTATAATAATATAACTGAATTTAAACTATAAGTAAAATGGGTATGACTATAATCATAGCACTTGTAACCTTCGTTGTCGGAGGTTTGCTCGTGTGGTTTGTGATGAGAGTCCTTATGAAGTCAAGGTATGACGCTGTGATACGCGAGGCTGAAAAGGAGTCGGAAGTAATGAAGCAGAAGAAATTGCTCGAAGTAAAAGAGAAGTTCCTTCATTTGAAAGCGGATCTGGAGAAACAGGTGTCCGTACGTAATTCAAAGATACAGTCCGTAGAGGCTAAGTTGAAACAACGCGAGTTGGGCTTGAACCAACGCCAGGAAGACTTGCAGCGCAAAAATAGTGAAGTGGATGCCGTAAAGGAGAACCTGGCCGCCCAACTGGAACTGGTAGAAAAGAAGAAGCAGGATCTGGATAAACTTCACCAGCGTGAAATCGAACATCTGGAAACCCTTTCCGGACTTTCTGCCGAAGAAGCGAAAGAACGTTTGATCGAATCCCTGAAAGACGAGGCTAAGTCCGAAGCCACTTCCTATATCAACGAAATCATGGAGGAAGCGAAGATGACGGCCAATAAGGAAGCGAAGAAAATCGTTATCCAGTCCATCCAGCGTGTGGCTACCGAAACGGCAATCGAGAATTCGATTACAGTCTTCCATATCGAATCAGACGAAATAAAAGGCCGTATCATCGGTCGCGAAGGCCGTAACATCCGGGCGTTGGAAGCGGCAACCGGTATCGAGATCGTGGTTGACGATACGCCTGAAGCAATCGTGTTGTCCGGCTTTGATCCGGTTCGTCGTGAAATAGCTCGTCTGGCTTTGCACCAGTTGGTACAAGACGGACGTATTCACCCGGCACGTATTGAAGAAGTAGTTACGAAAGTGAGAAAGCAGGTTGAAGACGAAGTGGTGGAAACCGGTAAACGTACCGTTATCGACCTCGGTGTTCATGGCTTGCATCCTGAACTGATCCGTATGATCGGTAAGATGAAATATCGTTCTTCTTATGGCCAGAACTTGCTGCAGCACGCACGCGAAACGGCGAACTTATGTGCAGTGATGGCTTCTGAACTGGGATTGAACCCGAAAAAGGCAAAACGCGCCGGACTGTTGCATGATATAGGTAAGGTGCCTGATGACGAGCCAGAATTGCCGCACGCAATCTTAGGCATGAAACTTTGCGAGAAATATAAAGAAAAACCGGATATCTGCAATGCCGTAGGTGCTCACCACGACGAAGTGGAAATGCAGACACTGCTTGCTCCGATCGTACAGGTTTGTGATGCTATTTCAGGTGCACGTCCGGGAGCCCGTCGTGAGATCGTTGAGGCTTATATCAAGCGTTTGAATGATTTGGAACAGTTGGCTCTTTCTTATCCGGGTGTAGTGAAGACATATGCTATCCAGGCCGGTCGTGAACTCCGCGTAATTGTCGGAGCTGACAAGATCGACGATAAGGATACCGAAAACCTGTCAAACGAAATCGCAAAGAAGATCCAGGATGAAATGACTTATCCGGGCCAGGTGAAGATTACGGTAATTCGTGAGACTCGTGCGGTAAGTTATGCTAAGTAGAATCGATAATCATTGAATAAGTTTATGGAAGGCCGGGCTGAATAAAGTCCGGCTTTTTTATTTTTCCGCCATAATCAGGAATTTGCCTTCATTTTTGTATGCACTGGTTTGATTATAAGATTGTTAATGGGTGAAGGTGAATAGTAAAAGTACCTTCACCTGTTACGGTTGTCTTCATTTGCGGGTGAGTCGGGTATGGGAGGTACTATACCGCTTTGTATAAGAGATCGGACTTGGTGTATCTGGGAGGGGAGGGGTGAAAGTAAATTTTTAGGGTGAAGGTAGATATCGAGATTGCCTTCACCCCTCCGCCTAATAATAACCAAAAGGTCTCAAGGAAAGGTGAAGCCTAATCGGATACTTACACAAAAAAAGCGGTTGTCTGGAAATGAGGCAACCGCTTTTTAGTTGTTATTGTGGGACGGACTACTTATTTGTAGCTGTAACCCGCTTTCTTCTGTGCGCTGTTGGCATTAGCACCAGGGATCAGAGTGAAGCCCCACTTGTATTCCCGGTCTGCCGGTAAAGTGTATTCCGGTTCCGGACGTGAATACCAACTGTCGTAGCCGGCTAATCCCTGTTGTTTTAGGTCTACACATACTTCAACGAAGTTACGCGGTGTGATGTCGTTGATATGTGTCTGGCGAGGTTTGTCGTACGGTCCGATTTCCGGACGGTTGGCAATCTCTTCAGGTGTGAAGTTGTTCCACTGGTACGGACGGTTGGTCGCCTTGCCGGCATCGAAGTCTTCGACGGAGTTACGCATAGCGTTGAATTCCATCTCGTCGTCTGCAACGATCAAGAGGTTCTTGCCTTTACCTCCTAAAGAGATCCAGCGGGTGTCGCAGTGGTGACCGTTTTCCTGTGGGCGGACATAGGGGAAATACTGTTCTTCTGCCGTGCTCTTATACTGTCCGATCATGTAACCTGCTTTGCGGTCCCAATAGTTTTCCAACGGACCACGACCGAAATATTCCAGTTGGTTCATCGTTGCCGGCAGACGGAAGCGTACACCGATACGCGGAACGACCATCTTGTCGCGTTCGCTCATGTTCTCGCGGCCCGGAGAGAAGGTGGCGGTTGCAGTCGCTTCCGATATTTCGATCTTTTTCCCATCCAAATGAGCTGGAGTGAAAAGTGTAGCTACGTTCATGGTGCCATCGGGATAGATTTTATAAGTGATGATGAACTGGTTGCCGGCCGGCAGTTTATAGTCAGCCTTCACGATTGCATTGCCGTCTACGATTTCAGCGGAAGTGCTTGTCACGTTGAAGTTGCGACTTGAGATTTCCCAGATTTCCAGACGCTGTGGGTCACCGCTTCCGTAATCATTATCATTCGGGGCACGCCAGAAATTCGGTTGGATACCGAAACCTTCATTGAAGTATTCCGTGTTGCCCACCTTGTAAGAGGTGACGACACCGGCTTTCTTGTCGAATACGAAGCTTACTTTCGAGGAAGTCACTTTCACGTTGTTTCCTTCTTCCGATACAGTCAGTTTAGGACCACCGGCCTTGTAAGCCGTCTTGTCGGCTTCGACAGGCAGACGGAACTGGTCCAGTGCGATATCGTGACCGGCAGGAACAAGACCTTCTGCCTTTATGGTCGTAACGACGAAGTCAACTAAATAATCCACACCAGCTTGCGGTTTCAGGCCGGCTACGGGAACCGTGATTTCCTGTGAAGCCTGCGGAGCCAGGTCGAGTGACATCTTGTTGCTCTTGATGATCTTGTTGTTTGCTTTTATGGTATAAGTAAACATATAGTCCTTCAGATTCGTGAAGTAGAAGCGGTTGGTGATTTTGAACACACCGTTTGCCGCATCGACTGCTTCGAAGCCGACGTTCTGATGCGTGAACTTCACTTCTGCCATTCCCGGATGGGGGGTGCGATCCGGATTGACCAAACCGTTGCAAAGGAAGTTGCCGTCGCTCGGCATATCTTTGCCGAAGTCACCACCATAGGCGTAAAACTCTTTTCCGTTTTCATCTTTGGTAAGGATACCCTGGTCTACCCAGTCCCAGATCCAACCGCCTTGCAGGTTCGGATATTTGTAGATGGCTTGCCATTGTCCCCACAGGTTACCGGTTGAGTTACCCATCGCATGGGCATATTCGGACGGTGCAATCGGACGGTCGCTACCCTGTGCGCCGATTTCTTCCAGCCATCCGGCACTTGGGTATTGCGGTACATACATATCGCTATTCCATTCCCAAAGAGCACGTTCGTAGTTGACCGGACGGTTCATCAGATTTTTGTCTTTATTCTTTACATACAGGTAAGTCTGGTAGAAGTTGTAACCGTTTCCGGCTTCGTTACCTAATGACCAGATTGTCACAGACGGATGGTTTTTGTTGCGTTCGTACATGTTGACCGTACGGTCCATGTGCGGTTTCAACCATTCCGGATTGTTGCCTAATGTTCCACCTTTGCGCAGATTGTAGTACATGCCGTGTGATTCGATATTAGCTTCGTCGTAAACATACAATCCGTATTCGTCACAAAGCTCGTAGAATCTGCGGTCCTGCGGATAGTGGCACAGACGGACGGAGTTGATGTTGTTCTTCTTCATGATTTCGAAGTCCTTACGCATTAGCTCTTCTGTCACGTAGTGTCCGGTCAGCGGGTTGTGTTCGTGGATGTTTACTCCTTTGAATTTGATCGGCTGGCCGTTGAACAGCAGGACGGTGTACGGTTTGCCGTTGCCGGCGATCTGATCGATCTCTTTGATTTCGATGCGGCGGAAACCGACGTTCTGCGGGATTACTTCCGTCACCTTGCCGTCTTCCTTGATTGTCATCAACAGTTTGTAGAGGTTTGGATGTTCCGCGTTCCAGGTTTCTACATTGTTCAGTGTCTTTTCGAACGAAGTTGTTGCAATCGTGTTCGGACTTACCCACAGTTTGTTTTCGGCTGTTGCAGCCACGTTGCCTTTTGCATCTAATAATTCGTATGTGACGTCGATGTTCTTAACCTTGTCGGAATGGTTCTTGATATCCATTGCCAAGCTGAAGATACCGTTTTTGTAGGTGTCGTCGAGCGTGGAGACAATGCGGTAATCATTGACGGCGATCTTGGGCTGTGACCATAGATAGACGTCGCGTTCGATGCCGCTCAGACGCCAGAAGTCTTGGCATTCCAGATAGGAACCTGTGCTCCAACGGAAGATTTTCAGTGTCAGCACATTCTTGCCCGGCTGCAGGTATTTGTTGATCAGGAATTCGGCCGGATTTTTGGAATCTTCGCTATAGCCGACTTCCTTGCCGTTTACATAAACATATAAACCTGATTTAGCTCCGGCGATGTGCAGATATACGTCACGTCCGTCCCAACCGGCAGGAATCTCGAAATCGCGGCGGTAAACACCTACCGGATTCGTTTCCGGCAACAGCGGAGGTTGCGGGTTACGCGGTTTGAACTCATATCCGTGATTTGTATAGATGGCGGTACCATGTCCCTGAACTTCCCAGTTTCCCGGAACGGTGATGTCGTCCCAATCGGAAGTGCTGACAGAAGGATCTGTGATATTGGCAGGAAGGTCTTTGTACGAATCTACAAAATAGAATTTCCATGTGCCGTTCAGCAATGAATAGAAAGGACTTTTTTCATACTGGGAAGAGAGAGCTGTAGCACGGTCTCCATAAGTCATAAAAGAGGAGCGGGGTGCCTCTTTATTAACGGCAACGACCTGAATGTCCTGCCAATAAGGCTTCTCTGGCTGGTTTGTCGCATTGTCAGCCAAAGCGGTGCCCAGAAGGAAGCAACTCAATGCTCCTGTGAGCATCGTTTGTTTGATCATGTGTTTCATATGCATTTTTAATTTAGATTAGACTTAGTCAGTTGAAAGTTGAGAGTTGAAAGTTGAAAGTGAAAAGAGTATTTCTTTAACTTTCAACTTTCAACTCTCAACTGTTTTATCTTGCTGCGTAGAAAGAATACCCTTCGGCTACCTGTTTGAAAGCAAGTACGCCTGCCTGGTTCAGTTCCACATTCATTTCTTTGCCGTCAGGAAGGTACATGACAACTTCGTCGTCACTTGTGAACTTCAACAGCTTGGTCGATTCACCGTCTGCTTCTACACTCCAGCTTTTATCTGTTTCATTGAAAACCAGGTCGACCGCTTTTTCTTCTCCTTCTTTCTGGATGTGGTAGCCGTCTTTCTTTGTTTCGATAGCATACGTGCCGTCTTTTGTTTCGATAGTTTTTACCGTACCGGTATCTGCAACAGGGTTGCTTCCGCTCCAGAATTCAATTGAGTTCAATACCAATATGTCGGCTAATGCAGAGATTTCGTAAACCGGAACAATCCAGAATGCGATGAAAACCAGTTCGTTTACAAACTTGCTGTCAATGTTTCTGTTCCAATCCAACAGCTTATTGGACAACCCAAATGATCCAATACATGATGAGAATAATACACTGCTGGCGAGCGTTGCCGCCACCAATAAAGTTACACTTTTTTCTTCATGAATATTTAGTATTTGTAGTTAATTTGGGGACGAAGATAACAATTTATGCGATAATAGCTATTAATGGAGAACTTATAATTATCTATAGGTAACTTTATATACGTCTTTTATTAAGCGAAGAGACTGTTTGAAAGAAGAAAGACTCCTGAAACTTTTCGAATGAATTCTTCAAAAAACTTCAGAAGTCTCTCTTTTTTATTTAATAGATAATGTCAACTGTCAATAACCAGGGTTCTGGTCCGTAGCCAATAGCGGATTCAGGTCGATAGCCGTTTGAGGAATGGGTCTTAAACTCATACGACTGTCCCATTTCATCGTAAGAACTTTTTCTCCGTCAGGCATAGTGATAGGAACATTATTTAATTGAGCATTCCAGTAAGCATCTCCGTAACGGCTCAGGTCGTCGCTGCGCATACCTTCGCCAGCCAATTCGATGCGGCGTTCAGTCTTAATCAGATTCAATCCTTCTTCTTTGCCGAGGCTTGTCGGAACATCGGGCATACCACAACGTTCGCGAAGCTGGTTTAAAGCTGCCTGGGTTTGTCCGTCAAAACCGGTTGTTTGCGTATGTGCTTCGGCGAAGATTAACAGGATTTCTGCATAACGGATGCAAGGATAGTCACCGGTTGCCTGTCCATCATTGTTTGCGTCATTTTCCAGTGGTGACATTTTACGGAAATTAAAACCGGTCTTAGACTCGTTGTTCCCGTTTTTAATCCATTCATAGATGAAGTCCGTGCCGTAATTGGTCTCATACCAGCCCTTGAATGGGAATAAAACAGAGGCATATAGACGGCTGTCTCGATTACGGAATTCCTGCATATATTCATAGTCTTTCAGTTTGCCACTGTTGATCAAATTGGATGCGAAAGATATGAATTTGGCTTCTCCTTCCGGGGCTTTATAATCATCCAGATCTTTTTTGATTTTACTGTATGCCTCTTTACGTTTTTCTATGCTTGGAGTAGTCGGTGTCTTGCCTTCTACCGTCCAGTAAGCATCGACCAAGTTCTGTGTCGGGGTTACGGAAGACCAACCACCCAACTGGTTGGGGCGAATGCTTGTATAGCGCGTCATGTCCTGATAATCCCAGCTTGAGGCTGTGTATTGACGGGTCATTACATATTCCGGATTATCCGGATTCCCGTTTTCCGTGTGCCACAAAGTCTCGTAGCTGAAGATACCTTTTATGAAAGCGTCACGGTCGATACCATATTTATCAAAGTCGATATATAGTTCCATTTCTTCCGCTTCTTTCTTTTGGGCTTCAGTCAGCTCGTTTACTTTGAAAAGAGAGAAGCCTCCTTTGTCCATGATCTCTTTGGCGGTAGCTTCGGCCGTTGCATAATCTCCGAAATAAAGAGCTGCCCTTGCTTTTACGGCCAGAGCTGCGTATTTCGTCATGCGTCCTTTTTCATTTGGATAGCCACCTGCATATTTTTCAGGAAGTATAGCGGCCGCGGCTGTCAGTTCATTAATAATGAATTCTCGCACCTTGCTTACTTCATCGCGTGGAATGTTGGGTGAGTCATAAGACGGGACATCGGTGATCAAAGGTACTTTTCCGAATGTGAGGGTCAGGTTCAAATAAGTCCATGCGCGCATAGCACGAACTTCGGCTTTAAACCGCTCTTTCAGGTTTTCGTCCATCGGAACATTTTCCACTTCCTGCAAGAATATATTTTGTTTGCGTACGGTCTCGAAGTTGTAACCTTCATCATACAAGGCACTCAGACCGTTTTGCAGGTAGATGGAACCGCTTGATTCCCAAGCATACTGGCAGTAAGCGTCATTCGTATAGGAATCGCTATGGACTGCCGCACCGGGGATGCTTGCTGAGTAAACGGCGTTCAGATTATACCAGGCATCTTTTTCTGATGTCCAAAATGTTTCCGTTGCAATGCTGGAAGTAGGCTCAACATCCAAATCGCAACTGCAAACAGTTGCTCCCAGAGCCATGCAAAGGAATGTATGTTTGAATATGTTATTAACTGTTTTCATTTTGCTTTTTATTTAGAATGTTAAGTTTACACCGAGTGATATGGAAGAAGAACCGCGGGTGTCTGTACCACGTCCCGAAGGAGTTTCCGGATCGAAGTCTTCCATTCTCTTGTCGGCACGGATCGTGAATGGATTCTCGGCAGAGACATACAGCTTCAACGCGTCTACTCCTAAATGCTGAATCTGGCTCTTGTTGAAATTATATCCGAATGTGATGTTTTTGATACGGAAATAGTCGGAGTCGAACAGCCAGAAATCGGAGAATTTGTTGTTGAATGTCGAATGCGTACTTGTACGTGGATAGATACGTGGGTAAGCTGCATTAGGGTCTGGATTGTCTACAGTCCAGCGTTTCAAGTGGAATTCACGCGGGCTGGCATTGTCAGAGAATGCCCATGCCTGTTCTTGATAGAAACGAACCATCGTTCCGGTGACACCTTGTCCGAACATGCTTAATTCGAATCCTTTGTAACGCAGGTTCAGGTTGACACCGTATGTGATGTCGGGCACGTCGCAAGCCAGATAATCTCGGTCCTTGTCTGTCAACTGTCCATCTCCGTCCAAATCGACGTATTTGATATCTCCGGCTTGCGGAGTAATGCCATCTGTGATGTAGTTACCGTTGTCGATATCTTCCTGTGTCAATAAACCGTCTGTGCGGAAACCATAGAATGTACCGATTGCATAACCTACTTTTTTGATCCAAGGATCTTCGATCATCGGATCATTCGCGCCTAAATCTTTCACTTTGTTCCAGTTTTTGGACAAGTTGAATCCTACCGTGTAAGAGAAGTCGCCGATGTTATTGTTGTGGGATACGTTGAATTCCAGTCCCTTGTTGCTTACCTTACCGATGTTCTGCGAAACCTTATAATCTTTATTGATACCTACTTCGGCTGGGCTTGGGTAAGACAGCAGGATATCTTTGGTTTGTTTGTCGTAAAACTCACCTGTAAAACTGAAAAGTCCGTTGAGGATGTCGAAATCGACGCCGACATTGGTGATTGTCACGGTTTCCCAGCCTAAGCTGGTGTTGGCAGGTTTACCTTCCCGGATACCGCTGACGATTGTGTTTTCGAAGTTGTAGTTACCTCCCTGAACATAAGTAGCGAAATAGTCATACTGGCCTACGTTATTAATATTACCAAGCTGTCCCCAGGATGCGCGTAACTTTAGGTTGTCGATCCAGTTTGCATCTTGCATAAAGCCTTCCTGGTTGATACGCCATCCGGCAGAGAAGGAAGGGAAGAATCCCCAGCGATTGTCTTTGTGGAAACGAGATGAGGCATCGGCACGGAAGTTGGCTTCTAACAGATAGCGATCTTGGAACGAGTAGTTCAAACGTGCGAAATATGACATCAGTTTGTCTTCGTAAACGTCACCTTCCGTATTCATGTCGCTTGGTGCGCTCGAACCGCCATTGATACCAGTCATACCGTTTGTCGGGAAGTTACGACGCCATGATTTTTGTTGCTGGTATTTGTAATGCTCATAGGAGACACCGCCTAATGCGCTTATATTATGATTGTCGTTGCTCCAGTTATAGTTTGCTAAACCGTTATAAGTCAGACGGGTGTTTTCATTCCAGTCATAAGTCATCTTAGATGCCGTCACATCTGTTCCGTTCAGTTCTTTGCCTGTGACGAAGTCTTTGATCTTGTTTCTATTGGCTTCGTATGTTTTGCCTTTGTAGTCATACGCTTTGTAGATCATCTGTCCGGTCAATGTCAGTCCTTTTACGGGTTTGATGTCGAGAGCGAGATCGATCAGGGTGTTCTGAGACTTGTTGTTGTTCCATCCTCCTTCTTCAAGACGGCGCAATGGGTTGCGTTGCATGTTTACCAGTGCTGCTGGATTACCTCCTTCATAACTACCCCATTCACCGTTGCTTTGGCGAGCTACATATGTAGAAGGAACGGTTAGTAATTCCGTATAACCGATACCACCGCTTTCGGTGTTGTTTGTATTCTGGATGTATTTGAAATTTGAACGCCATGACAGCCAGGAAGTGATGTCGGATGATAGATTCGTCATCATGTTATAGCGGTTGGAAGATGCACCCGGTGTAAATTTATCGTCGTACATATAGCCCAATGAAGTGTAATACTTCACTTTGTTTCCACCACTAACGCTGACCGAATGCTTGGTCATGACAGCGAGATCGTCGAGTACGAGGTCATACCAATTGGTATTAGGATACATGTTCGGGTTGCTGCCGTTGCGGAACAACTCGATTTCTTCGTCCGTGTAAGGCATTTCCGCATTTGGATTTTCGTTAAATGCAGCTTCATTGCTCAGACGGGCATACCACTCCGAACTTAACACTTTCGGTGTATAGGTTGCAATTTTCATAGAGACTGTTCCATCGTACGTTACTTTTACGTCGCCTTCCTTACCATCTTTGGTTTTTACTAATACGACACCATAAGCAGCACGTGAACCGTAAATTGCCGAAGAAGCGGCATCTTTCAAGAAAGAAACGCTTTCGATGGATGTTGGGTCCAAGCTTGAAAAAAGAGTTGCATCGGCGATAGCTCCGTCAATGACAAACAATGGAGAAGAAGTCCCCAAATTTCCGCGACCACGCATGTTGATGGAGATGGAACCTTGACGGTTGATAATGGTTACACCCGGTACCTGCCCTTGAACGGAAGCCAACACATCTGTATTGACGCGCTCTTTCAATTCTTCGGAGCCGACAGATGCAACAGCACCGGTGAGGTTTACTTTCTTTTGAGTACCATAGCCAATCACGACTACTTCCTCCAATTTTTGAGTGTCTTCTTTCAGATTGACTTTGATCGTTTGTTCTCCATTGTATTTAATCTCTTGAGTAAGATAACCAATAAATGAGATAACGATTACATCCCCCTTTTTTACTTCCAGGGTAAAGTTTCCATCCATGTCGGTGACGGTACCGTTAGTCGTACCTTTTACAACGACCGAGGCTCCGGCTACCGGGCCGAGTTCGTCTTCAACGACACCTTTCAAACTTGCCTGTTGCTGAGAAATACCAACTTTGGGAGTAGCAGTTTCGTTGGCAGCAAATATCACCCCTGATGAACAAAGGGTAACAGACAACAGCAAAAAACTGACTGGTCTTGCGATTTTCAACATACTAATTGTTTTTTGTTTAATAATAGTTAGATATAATAGGCTTTAAGAGGACCTGTTTTCTTCTACAGCTCACACTTACTTGCTTATTTTTTAGTAATTAGAGCCAAAGTTTATGCTTGCATATACGTAGTTCTTGTAGGACTACGTCCTTTGACATGGCAAATGTAATACATTTATTTATTATCATGCATGTTTTTTTTAGAAAAAATTAGCAAGAATACTCTTGAATGTATTTTAATGCCGTTTTTATACATCGAGACAAATATATTAAAATATTTTACTAATACAAACAATATTAATCGTCATTTTCTTCTACTACTTCTATATTCCGCCCTAAATCCTTTGAAAATTCGACAATATGATAGTATTGTACAAGATGTATGAATCTACGGTTTGTTTCATACATGTTCCGAAGTTCTCAAATATTTTAATCAAGTACACATCTTGAAATGTTAATTAACAACTAAGTGTATTCGAGTGTTATTTTCTAAGCCTATCAAATTTTCCGGCTTTTTTCTTTATACTTATTGTATATATCTAATATCTATAGAATAGACTCTAATCAATAATTTAATTTGTTATATGATTGCCCGCTTTTCCCCACAAGCGCCTCCAAATATGCAAACAACTAATAACCAGAATAATAACACAAAACTATCTACATATTAAAGCAATCCTATTTATTGGCTGATAATTGTATACTGTCCGGTTGATAATCATAGACCACACGACTTACTAACATCAATATACCAACCACCGAGAAAATCAAATTTACTCCCAAGAGATTTTGCTATGGACTGGCTGGTAAATTCTGATGTTCCAGTACAAATTCGTATAACTTAATCATAGTCCTACAAGAACTTCATACAAAAATCCCTCCTTTTTGCTTATACATCTTTATATTTTTTACAATAAGTCTTAGTCCTACAAGAACTATGTCTTCATTTATATGGCGAATTTATGATATATGTTAGAAATCATACCATGAATGTAAAGAGTCTATAAGTAAGGTGGTTACCACCTCCTTGGATCTTATTCATATAGTGACTATTATTATTAAACAAAAAACAATTAGTATGTTGAAAATCGCAAGACCAGTCAGCTTTTTACTGTTGTCTGCTGCTTTATGTTCTTCAGGAACGGTGTTCGCAGCTAATGAGACAGCAACTCCTAAAGTTGGTATTTCTCAGCAACAGAAAAGTTTGAAAGGAACAGTTAATGATGTACTGGGCCCCGTAGCCGGTGCTTCAGTAGTCGTAAAAGGTACGACAAATGGTACAGTTACCGACATGGACGGTAACTTTGTTCTGGAAGTGAATAATGGTGATGTTCTTCAAATCTCTTTCATCGGTTATGTTACACAGGAAATCAAGTACACCGGACAAGCTACTTTGGCTGTGAATCTGGTGGAAGACACTCAGAAACTGGAAGAAGTTGTTGTTGTCGGTTACGGTACACAAAAGAAAGTGAACATGACCGGAGCTGTTGCACAGATCGATAGCAAAGCGTTGGAAAATCGTCCGGTTCAGAACGTCTCAACAGCATTACAGGGTACGATGCCTGGTGTTCAGGTAACTTCTGGCGGTGGCCGTCCCGGGCAGGATGGTGGTACAATCCGTGTGCGTGGTGTCGGTACATTGAATACGGCTGATCCTTACATTTTGGTGGATGGTATCGAAACCGGAACGATGAACTCGGTTGACCCGAACGATATCGAAAGTATTTCTGTATTGAAAGATGCCGCTTCTGCTGCTATTTACGGTTCGAAGGCATCGAATGGTGTAATCTTGATTACGACAAAACGTGGTAAGACAGGTAAACCGCGTATCTCTTATAATGGATATGTCGGTTTCCAGAAACCGACGGAAATGATTGACCGTATCAGCTCTTATGACTATGCACGGTTGTATAATCAATCTATGATTGAAGAAGGTTTGACTCCTCGTTTTTCTGATGACGATATTCAGAAATTCAGAGATGGTTCTTCTCCATACACACATCCGAATACAAATTGGTATGACGAAGCTTACCGCACAGGTGTACAACATTCCCATAATGTCAGTGTAAGTGGTGGTACAGAAAATGCTAAATACATGGGATCTGTCGGCTACTTGGGGCAGACGGGTATTCTTCCAAATTCAGATAGGCAACAGTTCAATGCACGTACCAATTTGGATTTGAAATTAAATTCAAGATTAACAGTTCGTTTGAATTTGGCATATATCAAAAATGACTATTCCGACCCAATTTCATCTTATGCATCGGGCATTAGTGAAGATGGTGAAGGTAATGGTGCTTCTTCTGACCAAATTATCCGCCAGTTGAATCGTGTTGCTCCTTGGATTGTTAGCCGTTATGAAGATGGAACATATGGAACTATTTCTGATGGTAGTCCGATAGCATGGTTAGATGCGGATCAAACGGTTGATCGTAAAAATCAGAATTTTTCAGGAACATTGGCAGCTGATTATAGAATAATGGATGGTTTAGTTGCTACGGTAACCGGTTCTTACGTAAACAATCAACAGCATTATCGTGCTTTCCAAAAATATATTAAATACAATGCTAATAAAGTAACGGATCCGAATCGTTTGGAAGAACGTTTTACAGGATGGCATCGTGCTACTTTTGATGCTTTGCTGAATTATGACAAGCAATTTGGAGAACATGGTTTGAAAGCAATGGCTGGTTGGCACACGGAAAAGTATGATTATACATATAATCATCAGTTCCGTAAAAACTTTCCTACTAATGATTTGACTGATATGAATGCAGGTGATGCTGCATCTCAGAAGAGTAATGGTTATACACGAGAATTGGCAATGATTTCATGGTTTGGGCGTATTAACTACGATTATGCTGGCAAATATTTGTTAGAAGGTAATATACGTTCAGATGCATCTTCTCGTTTTGCAGACGGCAATCGTTGGGGGTATTTTCCATCTTTTTCTGCTGCATGGCGTATTAGTGAAGAAGGTTTCATGGAAAATACCAAGGACTGGTTGAATAATTTGAAGATTCGTGGTTCATGGGGATTATTGGGTAACCAAGATGCTTTGACCGACTACTATCCTTGGATGAATACTTATAACTTGGATGCAAAATATCCATTAGGAGGATCTTTGCAGTCCGGTTATTATCAAAAAGCCTATAAACTGTCATCCATTTCATGGGAGAAATCTCGTACTTGGGGACTTGGCTTTGATGCAACGCTTAATAATAAAATCAATGTGACATTTGATTATTATGACCGTAAAACAACTGGTATTATCATGGATGTCCCGGTGCCGTCAGAATTTGGTTTGGATGCTTACAAAGATAATGTGGGCGAAATGTCCAACCGAGGAGTCGAAGTGATTTTGAGTTATAATAACAAATGGGGAGATTGGTCATTTGGTGTAACTGGTAACTTTGCTTACAATAAGAACAAACTGATAGATTTAGGTTTGAGTGCGGAAGATGGTGGTGTTATGGCTGATCCAAACAATGGGAATAAAGTACGAAAGATTGGTGAAAGTTTGAATACTTATCGTGTCTATAAGGCTGATGGTTTCTTTGAATCTGATGAAGCTGCTCAAGCTTGGATGGATAAATATTCCAAACAAGACGGATATCCCTTTGGAACTAAGCAGTTCAAAGGTGGTGACTTGATTTATCAGGATGCTAATGGCGATGGTAAGATTACGGCAGATGACCGTATTTTGGCAGGTTCTTCAGATCCAAAATTTACTTTCGGTTTGAATTTGAATGCAGCTTATAAGGGATTTGACTTGTCGATGTTGTTTACCGGAGCTGCTGGTGTGCATCGTCTGATTAATCAGGAGGTAACAGGTTATTTCGGAGGAGATGACTCTCATCCTGCTACAGTTTGGTTAGATGCTTGGACTCCTGAAAATAAAGATGCAACAATGCCGCGTGTTGCTTATATGACTACATCTCCGAGTTTGTCGTCTAATACGATGTCTACGTTCTGGGTACAGAACTCCAGTTATTTGCGTATGAAGAACTTGCAATTTGGCTATACGCTTCCAAAAACTGTTTTGAAGTCGGTTGGAATTGAAAACGTACGTTTCTATTACTCTGTAGAAAATTTGTTTACGATCCATAATATGCTTGTTAATGTTGATCCGGAAATTGGAGATGAACGTGGTTCCAGTTTTCCGTTGACTCAGACACATGCTTTTGGTGTGAATGTGACATTCTGATAAGAACAATTGTTTAAGATAAAATTAAAGAATAAAATATGAAACGTTTATTAGTATATATGCTGGCTGGAATGACCTTGATTGGTACTTCTTGCTCGGATTTTTTGGATACGATTCCTAACGACGCTTTATCTCCAAGTACGACTTGGCAGACGGAAGCGGATGCTGAAAAGTTTTTGATCGGTTGTTATGATGGTTGGGCGGATGAAACGGGAATTCTATATTGGGATTGTGCTTCCGATTTCGGTTTTAATTATCATATTCATGAGAATTACCGGAATATTGGTAATGGTAGCATGACAGCCAGCAATCAGGTGGCAGACTATTATTCTTTCACTATGATCCGTCGTTGTAATGATTTCTTGACCAACATCGAAAATATCGAATTTGCTGATGCAAAAAGAAAGACGATATGATCGGTCAGGTAAAAACAATTCGGGCTTACAACTATTTTAATATGAACTGGTTGTATGGTGGTGTTCCTATTATCGAATCTTATGAGACAGCCGAAGAAGCAAGGGTTCCTCGTAACACGGAAGAAGAAGTAAAAAATTCATCTATGATGAATTAGATGCTGCTATTCCTATGTTGAATGACGCACCTGCTGCAAGTGGTTATATTGCTAAAGGTACGGCTTTGGCTATCAAGATGCGTTCGGCTTTGTATTATGCCGATTATCAGCGTGCAAAAGAAGCTGCGAAAGCTATAATGGATTTAGGACAGTATGAATTAGATCCAAGTTATGAAAACTTATTTATGGTAGCCGGTCAAAATTCCAAAGAGATTATTGCTGCTGTACAGCATGATGCAAACTTGTATTCCAATTGGATGATTGCTACTATGTACAATGATGCAGATGGTGGTTGGTCATCTATGGTTCCTACCCAAAACTTGGTTGATGCTTATGAAATGAATAATGGTTTGACGAAGGAAGAAGCTGGTAGTGGTTATGATGCAACTCATCCATTTGCCAATCGTGACCCTCGTATGGCGATGACTGTTCTTTTCCCAGGTATGGATTGGGTTGGTATCAACGGAGAGACTGTATTGAATACATTGGATAAAGTCTTGCCGAATGGAGATGCTAATACGAACTATCCAAATGATAAAGATAATGCTTCTAAAACAGCTTTGACGTGGGCAAAATATTTGGCTCCTATGTCTCAGTATGCTGATGTTTGGTCGTCAAATGCGCAACCAATCATTTTCCGTTATGCAGAAGTTCTATTGAGTTATGCTGAGGCTGAAAATGAGTTGAATGGTCCATCTGCTGAAATCTATGATATGTTGAATCAGATACGAAATCGTGTAGGTATGCCAGATGTAGATCAGAGTAAATATGGTTCAAAAGACAAATTACGTGAGTTGATCCGTCGTGAACGTTCCGTTGAGTTGGCTGGTGAAGGACTAAGACGTGCAGATATCCTGCGTTGGAAAGATGCAAGTGGGAAGATGTTGGCTGAAACAGTTTTAAATGGCCCACTGAATCGTATTGTTGGTACAGTTGATGATAAAGGTTCTGATCCTTACACACGTGCGACAGTTACCGGAACTTCTTTGATTGAAAATCGTCAATTTGCTTCTCACAACCGGTATTTGCCGATAAAACAGGATGCACTTGACAAGAACAAACAGTTGAAACAGAATACAGGTTATTAATCAAGTATTAGTTTCATTATAGTATTTTTAAGGGATATATTGGCAATGACCCAATATATCCCTTTCCTTTGTAAAGAAAAACACTAAAATAGCATGAAGCATTATCGAATTTTCTCTTTTATCTTGTTGTTCATTTGTACTGCATTGGGACAAAGTTGCAGTACTCCTTCTTCCGGCCGGGAAATCCTGGATATGAATACCGATTGGGCTTTTTATCGGGGGGATGTGGAAGAGGGGAGACGGGCGGATTTGGATGATTCCGGATGGATGCCTGTTGCCTTGCCTCATATCATGCAACTGGAAACGAAACATTGTGGCGGGAACTCCATTTATGACGGGATCGGTTGGTATCGCCGTTATTTCAAACTGCCTGCAAAATATAAGGATAAACGGGTCGTCGTCTCCTTTGAAGGAGTGATGACGAATTGCGATGTTTATCTGAACGGTCAAAAAGTGACGGAACATCATGGCGGTTATATGGGATTTGTCGCAGACCTTACGGACCGTATTGATTGGAACGGTAATAATGTGCTGGCTATCCGGGTCTCTGCCGAACCGGATCCACTGACACCTCCGGGAAAGCCGCAGGACAAGATGGACTTCTATTATTATAGCGGAATTTATCGGGATGTCCGGATGGTGATTACTGACAAAGTATATATCACCGACCCGTTACAGGAAAATATTGTTGCCGGCGGAGGTCAGTTTGTGACATTTCCTGAAGTAACGAAAGACAAGGCGAGGACACATCTTGCGACCCATATTCGGAATTTGACGGATAAAGATCAAACATTGTCCGTTTTCTCGCAACTGGTCGATTCTGTAGGCCATGTCGTTGCAGAGGCTGAAACACCAGTAACCTTGCAAAAGCAATCGGACGGGACGGTGGAGCAGGATCTCATTGTCGATCGACCTGCATTATGGCATCCTTATACGCCTAATCTCTACACCTTGCATACACAGTTATTATCGGAAAATAAAGTCCTCGATGAAACCACCCGGAAAATCGGTATTCGTACTATCCGGTACACGGCCGAGGACGGGTTCTTTATCAATGGGGAAAAATTGTATATGCGTGGAGCTAACCGCCACCAGGCTTTTGCCAATGTCGGGGATGCAGCCTCCAACTCGATGCAGGTTCGGGATGTGATCGACCTGAAACGGGGAGGTTATAATGCGGTTCGCGCCGCCCATTATCCGAATGATCCGGCTTTCTTGGAAGCATGTGACGAGTATGGACTGTTAGTGGTGGAGTGTATTCCCGGATGGCAGTTCTATAATCCGGATTCCACCTTTATTAAACGTCTGTATGAAATCGGACGCCAGATGATCCGTCGTGACCGGAATCATCCATCTGTCGTTCTTTGGGAAACGGCTTTGAACGAATCCCGTTATCCGGTCTCTTTGGCAAAAGAGATTTTCGAACTGTCTCATGCCGAATATCCGGGCGACCAGATGTATACGGCAGGCGATTATTTCGGACATGCGGAGATGGAGCCTTATTATGATGTCTTTTATAAACAGGTTTCCAAATTTCCGAAAGACGGAGATGTGATGAGTAATTATCCGGAAGATTTTATAGCGATCAAGCCGTTGTTTACCCGTGAATGGGGAGATGGCGTGGGCGAAAAGCCGCGGGTCAGCCTGAAAGAAAGCGAGCAGGAGCAGATGCGCCAGTGCCGTAGCCGTATCGAGCAATTGAACGGTAAAGGCTATTTTGACTGGTGTATGTTGGATGCCAATCCGCATATGGGCGGACATTTCGTTTGGAGCTACAATGACTATGCGCGGGGTAGCCAGGATGAAACGATGTATAGCGGTGTGGTGGATATCAACCGGTATCCGAAATTCAGCTATTTCATGTTGCAGAGTATGCGGGACAAGGCGGTTTCGCAACCGGGATTGTATGAAGGACCGATGGTCTTTATCGCTTCTTATAATGCTTCGGGTGATTTCGCCTCGTCAACGACAGATTTGACAGTATTCTCCAACTGCGACGAGGTTCGTCTGTACCGTAATGGAAAACTGATCGGAACTCAGACGCGGGCAGAACGGACTCTGCTGTATCGTTCGGTTGTTGAGAAGGGAGGCAGTCCTGTATTCGTTTTTAATGCCGGGGAATATGAAGCCGGGACATTAAAAGCGGAAGCGCTGGTGGGCGGAAAAGTTGTTGCGACCCACAGTGTGAGCACTCCGGAACAAGCTGATCGTCTGGTTGTGGATATCAAGACGGATGGTATTGTCCCTATTGCCGACGGTTCGGATATGATCCCTGTCTACTTTAAGGTCTGTGATAAGAATGGTTCTTTGGTTTACAACTCCGGACAGGAAATCCGGATTCAGGTGTCAGGCGAAGGGGTATTGGTCGGAGATACGATCAGCCGTATCGGTATCAATCCTCAGAAGGTAGAAGGAGGTGTTGGTTTCGTATTTGTCCGCACGACGAAGAAAGCCGGTAAGATTACGGTGAGAGCGACAGCAGAGGGTTTATCTTCCGGTGAAGCGGAAATCAGTACGAAACCGTTTGAAGGAAAGTATCTGCCCGATGGAAAGCATGCCCTATTTACCGGAAAGGAAGAAGACAATGTCGTGGTGAAACCTTCTTCCTGGCAGAAGCGTATTTTGGAGAAATCTCGCCTGAAAATAGCTTCGGTTCAGGTTGGAAGCAGCCAGGACGGGTATCCGGCTTCCAATATAATCGACAATGACGATCATACCTGGTGGATTGCCGGAGAAGACCGGTTGCCTCAGGTGGTCACTTTGGCACTGGACCGTCCGACGTACGTGGCTGCCAGCCGTATCCTTTTTCAAAAAGACAGTTCTTCTTATAAGCATAAAGTGGAGACTTCTGAGGATGGAGAACGGTGGGAACTCCTGTATGAACGCGAATGTACGGGGTGGGAGTTCAAACCGATGACGGTCGACCGGGAAGTGAAATATGTCCGCCTGACAATCGAGAATGTTTCCGAAGGACGTGCCGGCCTGGGGGAAATCTCGCTCTATTAATAAATAATTGTATAATAGTCTAATCAGAATAGCATGAAAAGAATCTTATTTATGTTGGCAGTCCTGTTTTACGGGACAGGCCTTTTTGCACAGGACAAGCCGTTCGACATTGAACATGCGCCGGCTCCTTTGTTTCGTTGTCCGATCCATGACGGTCCTACCGACCCGACGCTCGAATGGAATGAGGAGCGGCAGGAATGGTGGATGTTCTACACACAACGCCGTGCCAATGTCCCTAACTTACAGGAAGTGGCCTGTGTCTATGGTAGTAAAGTCGGGATCGCGGCTACCAAGAACAACGGTAAAAACTGGTATTATGTCGGAACGGCGAACCTGCCGGAACCCATGCAGGGACAGAGCACTTTCTGGGCTCCCGATGTGTTCAAGCATGAGGACACTTATTACATGATCGTGACCTTTATCCCCGGTATCCATCCTTTTTGGGGAGGCGATGCCCGGCTTGTCTTTTATAAGAGCAAGGACCTGATGAATTGGGACCTGGTGGAGGAAATAGAGGGTACGCATGGCTGTATTGATGCTTCGGCGTTCCAGATGCCAGACGGGACATGGAAGATGTGGTATAAAACTCCTGACTCCAAAACGAATACAGGGGTGAGTAAGGATCTGACAACTTGGAAGGTAACCGGCAAATGCGAGATTGACGATGTCCCGCACGAAGGGCCGGTTGTCTTTTATTGGAAAAATAAATACTGGAACATCATCGATGAATGCAATTTAGGATATGTCGGTTTGCATTGTTATGAATCGGATGATGCGACAAACTGGACCTATAATTCGACGATCCTGAATAAGCCAGGTCTCCGTCCGGACGATTTCGACCAGGGAAGGCATTGTGATGTCGTTGTGATTGGTGACCGTGCTTTTATCTTCTACTTCACCCACCCGGGACGAACATACAAGATGGACGGTATCGAAGTGGAAGAAAACACTTGGAACTATCATCGTGCCTCTATCCAGATTGCCGAGCTGGAATATGTGGATGGAAAGATTGTCTGCGACCGGGATAAGTATGCAAAGAAAGTCCCGTCGCCTATTGAGAGAAAGGAAAAGTAAAGGACGGATAAGGAAAATATAGGATGAAAATCGATCATTTGTTAGCGGTCTCCTTGGGGACAATTGTCGGATTGACAGCTTGTTCCTCCGACCAGAAAGAAGAGGTGCGGAAGCCGAACATCCTGATTCTGCTCGCCGACGATGCCGGATATGCGGATTTTGGATTTATGGGGTCGGCAGATATCCAGACACCTAACATAGACCGCCTGGCAGCCGAAGGGCGTATCTTTACGGATGCTCATGTAGCGGCGACAGTGAGCAGTCCTTCACGCTCCATGATGCTGACGGGCCGCTACGGACAACGCTATGGATATGAATGTAACCTGGATAAGCCGGGAGACGGCATTCCTGACGATGAAGAATTGCTTCCGGCTTTGTTGAAACGGTATGGCTATCGTACGGGCTGCATCGGAAAATGGCATTTGGGATCCGAACCTTCCCAGCGTCCGAATGCGAAAGGCTTCGATACGTTCTATGGGCTTTTGGCCGGCCATCGCTCTTATTTCTATGATCCTGAAACCAGTGATAAGGATGGGAACCTGCAACAATACCAGTATAACGGGCAGAAATTGTCTTTTGATGGTTACTTTACTGATGAGCTGGCTTCTAAGGCCCGGCAGTTTGTTGCGGAAAGCGAGCAGCCTTTTATGCTGTACATGTCCTTTACTGCTCCTCATTCTCCCAATGAAGCGGCGGAAGAAGACTTGGCGCGTTTCGAAGGACAGCCCCGTCAGAAGTATGCGGCTATGATGTATGCGTTGGATCGTGGTGTCGGTAAAATCGTGGACGAGCTGAAAGCGGCGGGTAAGTTCGATGATACGATCATATTCTTTTTGAGCGACAATGGCGGTTCCACGACAAACCAGTCGTCAAACCTTCCGTTGAAAGGGTTTAAGGGAAATAAGTTTGAAGGCGGACAGCGGGTACCGTTTTTTGTTGTTTGGGGAGATCGTTTCAAACGGGATCAGCGTTTCACAGGGCTGACTTCTTCGCTGGATATTTTTGCCACGGTAGTGGATGTGTTGGATATTCCGGAAGAAGGGTTGCATAAACCGATTGACGGCGTCTCCCTGTTGCCGTATCTTTCCGGGGAAAAATCCGGCAATCCGCATGAAGCCTTATTCTGGCGAAAGATGGATACGCGGGCTGTCCGCTCCGGTTCGTACAAGTTGATCATTACTCGCGGAGTCGATTCCGTCCTGTATAATATGGATCAGGATGTGGAAGAAATGCACGACCTTTTATCATCCGAACCGGAAAAAGCACAAGAACTCATGGAGCAATTGAGCGAATGGGAACAGACCTGCTGCAAAGATCCCCTTTGGATAGAAGAAGGCTGGGCCGAAAATCACAAACGGCCTGCATGAACGTTTGATGAAAAACGAGATAAGGACGGCACAGGGATCTTTGATAAAAAAAG
>ENA-OQJB01000147-OQJB01000147.1-human-gut-metagenome-genome-assembly--contig:-NODE-147-length-42110-cov-3.617941_pt1 | contig 42110 bp, 40 predicted proteins | sample MGYA00242599_ERZ504765 | MGnify/ENA primary metagenome ERZ504765 (study PRJEB26092, sample SAMD00036354) | human gut metagenome | host: Homo sapiens | study: EMG produced TPA metagenomics assembly of...
TACCAGGATCAGAATCAGCTCCGCGCCCAGCTGGAGCTGCTGAGTGCCGCCCTGCAGCGCAGCGTGTCCATCCTGCCCAACGGCAAGCAGCTGCACATCAGCATCTCGGGCGGCATTGCCTGGTACCCCACGGACGGCCACGACCTGCTCACCCTGAAAAAATATGCCGACTTTGCCATGTATCAGGTCAAGCATTCCCACAAGGGCCGCATGTGTGATTTTGATATCGGCAGCTACCATCAGGAGGCATACGCCGCCCAGACCCAGCAGGACTTTGAGCTCCTGCTGCAGGAGGAGCTGGTGTCCTACCACTTCCAGCCCATCTGCTCTGCCCGCAGCGGCCGGATCGCAGCCTACGAGGCCCTCATGCGGGTGGATCTGCCCACCCTGCACTCCCCCGCTCAGGTCATGCAGCTGGCCCATGAGACGGGCCGCCTGTATGAGATCGAACGGATCACTGTGTTCCATTCCAGCAAGATCTTCCAGCGCATGCAGGCACGGGGCCTGTTCCAAAGCGATGCCCTGCTCTTCATCAACTCCATCGCCAATGTCAGCCTGACGAATGAGGATGTGGAGGAATATGCCCAGCGCTACCCCGAGCTGCTCAAGCGGCTGGTGGTGGAGATCACCGAACAGGAGGATCTGGACCGCGCATGTCTGGAGCGGAAGCGGAATGTTCCGGGCTTCTCCGGCTCCTTTGCGCTGGATGACTACGGCAGCGGCTACAGCAACGAATTGAACCTGCTGGAGCTCTCGCCCCGGTATATCAAGATCGACATTTCCATTGTGCGCGGGATCGACACCGACCGTGATAAGCAGCAGATCGTCTCCAACATTGTGGCTTACGCCCACGCCCGCAGTATGCAGCTCATCGCCGAGGGCATTGAGACCGAGGCCCAGCTACGCACCGTCATCGGTCTGGGCGTGGACCTGCTGCAGGGCTACTACCTCAGCCGCCCCGCCGCAGTGCCCGCCCCCATTGCACCGGCAGCGCAGGCGGTGATCGACCAGCTCGAACACCAGCGGTTTGATCCCCTCGGTTTATGATCTTTCCGGCTCCCCTGCGGGGGAGCCTTTTGTGACCCCATTCAGAGAAAGGAGACACGATGAACCACGAATCCAGTTCCGCTCTCCCCGCCGCCATCCGGGTGCGGGGCGCGCGGGTGCACAACCTGAAGAACATCGACGTAGATGTGCCGCTCCACAAGATCGTCGGCATTGCGGGCGTGTCCGGCTCCGGCAAGTCCTCGCTGGCGCTGGGTGTCCTCTACGCCGAGGGCTCCCGCCGCTATCTGGAGGCCCTTTCCACCTATACCCGCCGCCGGATGACCCAGGCCGAAAAGGCGCAGGTGGACGAGATCCGCTATGTTCCCGCCGCACTGGCCCTCCACCAGCGGCCCGGCGTGCCCGGGATGCGCTCCACCTTTGGCACCATGACCGAGCTTTTGAACAGCCTGCGCCTGATGTTCTCCCGGCTGTCCCACTACCCCTGCCCCGCCTGCGGCTGCATGGTGCCGCCCAGCCTGAACATTGCGGCCGAGATCCCGCTCTACTGCCCCCGGTGCGGCGCGCAGGTGCCGGTGCTGGGCGCGGAGCAGTTCGCCTTTAACAGCACCGGAGCCTGCCCAGACTGCGAGGGCACCGGCATCGTGCGGGTGGTGGACGAATCCACTCTGGTGCCGGACGAGAGCCTTTCCATCAACGAGGGCGCGGTGCTGCCCTGGCAGACCCTGATGTGGTCACTGATGAAGGAGATCGCCGAAAAGATGGGCGTGCGCACCAACGTTCCCTTCCGGGAGCTGACCCCGGAAGAGCGCGACATGGTGTTCCACGGCCCCGCCAAAAAGTGCACCTGCTCTACCAGAACAGCAAGACCGGCGCGGCGGGCGAAATGGATTCACCTACTTCAACGCCGTTTATACCGTGGAGAACGCCCTTGCCAAGGTAACGGACGAAAAGGGACATGAAGCGGGTGGAGCGATTTCTGAAACAGGGCCCCTGCCCTGCGTGCGGCGGCTCCCGCCTGAACGCCGCGGCCCGGGCTCCCCGGCTGCGGGGCATCGGGCTGGCCGATGCCTGCCGCATGACGCTGGACACGCTGGTTCAGTGGGTGGAGGGGGTGCCCGCCTCCCTGCCCGTGGAGATGCGTCCCATGGCTGAGAGCATCTGCGAGTCCTTTCAGGCCACCGCTGCCCGCCTGCTGGATCTGGGGCTGGGCTACCTCTCCCTTGACCGGGAGGCCGCCACCCTTTCCACAGGGGAGCGCCAGCGGGTGCAGCTGGCCCGCTCGGTGCGCAACCGCACCACCGGCGTGCTCTATGTGCTGGACGAGCCCTCCATCGGTCTGCACCCCTCCAACATCGAGGGCCTGCGGGGCGTGATGCACGACCTGATCGCGGACGGCAACTCCATCGTGCTGGTGGATCACGACACCGAGATCCTGCGGGATGCCGACTGGCTCATTGAGATGGGCCCCGGTGCCGGTGAAAACGGCGGCACCATCCTGACACAGGGCACTGTGGAGCAGGTGGCTCAAAGCCCGGCCTCCCGCATCGGGCCCTTCCTTGCCGACCTGCACACCCTCTCAGCCCGCACCCGCACCCCGGAAGCGGAGCTCTTTGCGCTGGGCACCATCACCCTGCGCACCCGGGCCATCCACACCGTCAAGCCGCTGGAAGTCCGGCTGCCCAAGGGGCGGCTCATTGCGGTGACCGGCGTGTCCGGTTCCGGCAAGACCACGCTGGTGCTGGAAAGCCTGATCCCCGCGCTGGAGGCCGCCGCCAAGGGCGAAGCTCTGCCCGCCCATGTGGAAAGCATCACTGCACCGGGCATTGCGCAGGTCAAGCTCATTGACGCAACGCCCATCGGCATCAATGTGCGCTCCACCGTGGCCACCTATGCCAATGTGCACGATGAGCTGCGCAAGCTGTTTGCCAAAACGCAGGATGCCAAAGACCACGGCTATAAGGCGGGCGATTTCTCCTACAACACCGGTAAGCTGCGGTGCCCCACCTGTGACGGCACCGGCGTCATCAGTTTGGATGTGCAGTTTTTGCCGGACGTAGAAGTACCCTGCCCGGACTGCGGCGGTTCGCGTTACAGCCGGGAAGCGGCGGCAGTGAAGCTGCCCACGGCGAACGGCGAACCAGCCTCCATGGCCGACCTGATGGACATGGATGTGTCCACTGCATTGGAAGCCTGTGCGGACTGCAAGCTTGTGCGCCAGCGCCTGCAGGTACTGAAAGAATTGGGCCTTGGCTACCTGACCCTTGGCGAGGAGACACCCAGCCTTTCCGGCGGCGAAGCCCAGCGCCTGAAGCTTGCCAGCGAGATGGGCAAGGGGCAGGCAGACAGTGTGTTCGTGTTCGATGAACCCACCATCGGCCTGCATCCGCTGGATGTACAGACCCTGCTGGGCGTGTTCCAGAAGCTGATCGGGAACGGTGCCACCGTGGTGGTCATTGAGCACGATCTGGATGTGATCCGCAATGCGGATTACCTTGTGGATATGGGGCCGGGCGGCGGCGATGCCGGCGGACGCATCGTGGCGGCAGGTACGCCGGAACAGGTAAGACAGAACCCGGAGAGCATCACCGGGCGGTATATCTGATAGAAAAAGCAACGCCCGCCGGGGAGACCCGGCGGGCGTTCTCTGTACGGCGATAAAACTTACCGCTTGATATCGTAATTCATGTTCATCAGGTTGCGGATGGTGCTCACATCATCGGTGATGTTGGCATCGCCGTGGATGGTGTGCTTGATGGCACTGCTTGCCACCGCAAAGTTGATCATATCCATGGCTCTGTAGTTGTGCAGCATGGCGTAGATCAGGCCGCTGGCAAAGGCATCGCCGCCGCCCACGCGGTCAAGGATATTAAAGGTGAACAGCTTGCTCTCGAAGGTGTGGCCGTCGTACCACATGAAGGCCTTCAGGCTGTTCTCGCTGCCGCTGTGCGCATAACGCACATGGCGGGCAATGCACTTGAGGTTGGGATACCGCTCGATGAAGTGCTGGAAAATCTCGTCCTGCTGCTCATAGCTGGGCTGCAGAGGAACGCCGTCCTTCCAGTCGCCCTTGGAGTGGTCGCTCTCATCCTTCCACAGGTGGTACGGCTCAATGCCAAGCAGCACATCCACATAGGGCAGGCACTCGGTGCAGAAATCGCGGGCTTCTTCCCAGCTCCACAGGGTGGAGCGGAAATTGCCGTCGAAGCTGACGGTCAGGCCCTTGTTTTTGGCGACCTTGAGCATATCCAGAATGAGGGTGCGGCAGTTGGGTGCCAGTGCCGGGGTGATGCCGCTCAGGTGCAGCCAGTCGTAGCCGTCCAGCAAAGCATCCAGATCCACCTGCGAGAAATCGTACTCAGTAATGGCACTGTGCTTGCGGTCATAGATGACCTTGGACGGGCGGATGCCGTAGCCGGTCTCCAGATAATAAGTACCAAGACGGTTGGAAGGAGTTTCGTTCGGCTCGGTCAGGATCATAGGGGTGCAGTGCACGTCGTTGGAACGCAGCCAGCGCACGGCGCTCTTGCCCAGACTGTTGTTGGGCACCACGCTGAAGAAGGTGCTGTCCACACCAAGGTTCGCCAGTGCCAGTGCAATGTTGGCCTCGCTGCCGCCGTAGCTGGCCTCAAAGCCGGATGCCATACGGATCTTCTCGTAGTTCGGCGGGGTCAGGCGCAGCATGATCTCACCACAGGTGATGAATTTCTGGCCGGTGGTATCGTTGCCAAGGATCGGGTTGAAATGTTCCATAACGCTCCTCCTGATATTTACAGCTCATCAGAGTTCTGTTAACACATCGTTGTATCCATTATAATCCGGCCCGGATGGGATTGCAAGCACTTCCGCGGGGATGCAAGAGAAAATAATCAGCCTTTTTTGGGAGATTTGACGAATTCATACCCCTGTCAAATCGAAAGAAGGCGTATACTCTTCCTTCGCGCTGCTCTTCTGCTGCATGTAGCCCTGCGCCAGTCCCTTGTCCATGGCATAGTTGACCACCCGGCGGTATTCATAGGTGGTAATGCGCCGTCCGATGCCGTGCTCTGCGGCTTTGTAAAACGGTGTGTACTGGCTCATGACGCTGGGGATGAAGCATCCGGGGTCTGCATCGTTCCACGCGGCCATCTGGTCAAGCACCGCAAAGCTGTCGTCAACATGGCCGGGCAGGGCAAGGTGCCGCAGAATGACCCCCTTTTGCAGGATGCCCTCTGCATTGAAAACCGGGTGCCCGGCCTGTGCCATCATGGCTTCAATGGCGGGCTTTGCCTGCGCAAAATAGTCCGGTGCAGAGGAAAGCTCTGCCGAGAGGGCGGAGGAGACGTATTTCAGGTCGGCCAGCCAGATGTCGATGTATCCGCGCCATGCTTCCACGCTTTCCACCGTTTCGTAGCCGCCGGTGTTGCATACGATGGGCAGATGCAGGCCCTTAGCCCGGGCAATATCCAGCGCGGCAATGATCCAGGGCCGCCACTGGCCGGGCGTGACCAGATTGATGTTGTTGGCACCCTGCTCCTGCAGATTCAGGAAAATCTCTGCCAGATGTTCCACGCTGATCTCCTTGCCAAGGCCCTCGGCGCTGATGGGATAGTTCTGGCAGAAGCAGCATTTGAGGGTGCAGCCGGAAAAGAACACCGTGCCGCTGCCCTTTGTGCCGCTGATGCATGGCTCCTCCCAGTAGTGCAGGGCAGCGCGGGCTGCTTTTAAGGTGCCGCCCGCGCCGCAGGAACCGGTGCGTCCGGCAGCACGGTCGGCCCCGCACCGGCGCGGGCAGAGGGTGCAGGAAGAGGGAACGGAGACGAAATCGCTTTTCGGCATAATATCCAAAGTCCTTTGCTGAAAGTTTGTCAGCCCCAGTATACCACTTTTCGCCCCGGACGTGCTATACTATAAGAATAAGGAAAAAATAATACATATGGAAAGCAACATCTTTGCAAGGTCCGTGTGGCGGACTGCGGCGGAGAGAACGTTGTGATGGAGGAGACCATGCGCACCGAAACCGATGAGATCCGCGATAATCTCAAGTACCTGACCCTGCTCTCGCGGGATTATCCTTCGCAGGCGGCAGCAGCCAGCGAGATCATCAGCACGCAGGCACTGCTCAAGCTGCCCAAGGGTACCGAGCACTTCATGAGCGACCTGCACGGCGAGAATGAAGCTTTTGTGCATATTCTGAATTCCGCTTCCGGTGTCATTCGCGAAAAAGTGGATCAGGTGCTGGGCGATACCGTGCCGAAGCATACCCGCGCCGAGCTTGCAACGCTGATCTATTACCCAAACGAAAAGCTGCCCCAGCTCAAGGCACGCTGTACCAGCGAGGAAGCGCTGGATCAGTGGTACACCGAAACGCTGCTGAGTCTCATTGATATCTGCCGCCTGGTGTCCTCTAAAGCATACCCGCGACCATGTGCGCAGATGCCTGCCTGCCAGCTGCGGCTACATTCTGGACGAGCTGCTCCACGCCCATTTTGAGGATCACGACAAGGATCTGTACTACGGCCAGATCGTAGGCAGCATCATTGAAAATGGCCGCGCCGACCACTTTATCGTGCGGCTGTGCGAGCTGATCAAGCATCTGGCAGTGGACAAGCTGCACATCGTGGGCGACCTGTTCGACCGCGGCCCACGCCCGGATATCATCCTCGATCTGCTCATGCGCCACCACAATGTGGATATCCAGTGGGGCAACCACGATGTAGTATGGATGGGTGCCGCTGCGGGCAGCCCCATCTGCATCTGCACGGTGCTCAAGACCACGCTGGCTTATCATAACCACGGAATGCTGGAGGACTGCTACGGCATCAACCTGCGCCATCTGCAGCGCATGGCCGAGCAGTTCTACGGCAATGATGATCTTTCCATCTGGATGCCTCATACCGATGCGGCCCGCGGCCCCTACACCAGGGGAATGCTGCACCGCTGTGCCGTGATGCACAAGGCCATCAGCATTCTGATGTTCAAGCTGGAGTGCCATGTCATCGACCGCAACCCGGACTTCCAGATGCAGGAGCGAGATTATCTGCGCCGCATCGACTGGGAAAAGCACACGGTAAAGATCGGCGAAAAGGAGTATCCGCTGCGGGATACCTCGTTCCCAACGGTGGACCCCGCCGACCCGGCCGCACTGCACCCGGATGAACAGCTGGTGCTGCGCAAGCTGGTGCAGTCCTTCCGCCAGAGCGAAAAACTGCAGCAGCATGTTGAATTTCTCTATGCAAAGGGCAGCGTGTACCACATTGAGAACGGCAACCTGCTCTACCATGGCGCTGTGCCCATGACCAGCCGCGGCACCTTTGCCATGGAGCGCTTTGAGGGCCGCTACTACTCCGGCCGTGCACTGATGGACTACTGTGATGCCCGCGCCCGCCGGGGCTACTATGCACCGGAAGGCAGCGCTGCCCGCCAGAGTGGACAGGATTTTTTGTGGTATCTGTGGTGCGGCAAGCTTTCGCCGCTGTTTGGCCGCAGTGCCATGACCACCTTTGAGCGGCTCTATGTAGAGGACGCTTCCACCCACACCGAGGTGAAGGACCCCTATTATACATGGTATAACGATGAGGCCGTCTGCCGCCGCATTCTGGCCGAGTTTGGCCTGCCCGGTGCCAGCCACATCGTCAACGGCCACGTGCCGGTGCGGGAAAAGAACGGCGAAAGCCCCATCAAGGGCGGCGGACGGCTGGTGGTGATCGACGGCGGTTTCTGCCGTGCCTACCACGAAAAGACCGGCATTGCAGGCTACACGCTGGTGTATTCCAGCCGCACCATGTCCCTGCGCACCCATCAGCCCTTTGAAAGTGCTGAGAAAGCGGTGAAGGATAATCTGGATATCATTTCCCAGAAAAACATTCTGGAGACCGAAAATCATCGCATTCTCGTGGAGGACACCGACGAGGGCGAGGTGCTGCGGGAGCGTGTGCACGACCTCAAGCAGCTGGTGGCTGCCTATCAGCTGGGCTGGATCACTGAGACTCGGTGCGAAGACCACATCTGGTAAAGAAAGCGCAACAGCAATGTAGCTGGTTTTGTAAAATACCTGAAAAAGAAATCAAAATTTTGGAATATCCTGCGCGAAAATGGGCAAAACAGAAAATAATAAAACAACACCAAACGGGGCTTTGCTTTTTTGTGAAAGTTGTGTATAATAAGATAGCTGTACGTGTACGGCCTTATGGCCCATGCACATCAGGCAGCTTTTATGGAAAATGCTTTCAGGAACCTTAACAGGCCTGCGGCTGCGGGCCTCCGACAAGGAGATCATAAAATTGGAGAAATTTGTTATTACGGGCGGCAAGCCCCTGCACGGCGAAGTTACCATTTCGGGTGCCAAAAATGCGGCGGTGGGCGTCCTGCCTGCAACCATTCTGGCAGCGGATGTCTGTGTGATCGAGAATCTGCCGGATATCAGTGATGTGGCGGTGAGCCTGAAGATCCTCAGCGTTCTGGGCGCACAGATCAAAATGATCAACCGCAACACCTACGAGATCGACACCACCCATCTGACCGGCACCAACGTCCCGGACGACCTGTCCCGCCAGATGCGCGCCAGCTACTACTTTCTGGGCGCACTGCTGTCCCGTTTTGGCAAGGCTCAGGTGGCCATGCCCGGCGGCTGCAACCTCGGCCCCCGCCCCATTGACCAGCACCTGAAGGTGTTCAGTGCTCTGGGCGCAGAGGACAGCGTGGACTACGGCATGATCAGCGTGCGCGCCAAGGAGATGAACGGTGCACACATCTTCTTTGATAAGGTCAGCGTGGGCGCTACCATGAACGGTATGCTCTCCGCTGTAATGGCCAAGGGCCAGACCATTCTGGAAAACTGTGCCAAGGAACCCCATGTGGTGGATCTGGCAAACTTCCTGAATATGTGCGGTGCGAACATCCGCGGCGCAGGCACCGATGTGATCAAGGTGCGCGGCGTGGAAAAGATGCACGGCTGCACCTACAGCATCATCCCGGATCAGATCGAGGCTGGCAGCTACATGGTGGCTGCTGCTGCCACCGGCGGCGATGTTCTGGTGAAGAACGTCACCCCCAAGCATCTGGAACCCATTACCGAAAAGCTGCGCCGTGCAGGCGTGGAGGTGGAAGAATTTGACGATGCTGTGCGTGTGCGCCGCACCGGCGATATTCTGCCGCTGAAGATCAACACGATGCCGCATCCCGGCTTTCCCACCGACATGCAGCCCCTGATGGGCGTGCTGCTGAGCGTGGCCAAGGGCACCAGCACCGTGACCGAGAGCGTGTGGGACAACCGCTTCCGCTATGTGGACGAGCTGCGCAAGATGGGTGCCAACGTGCAGGTGGACGGTCAGGTGGCTGTGTTTGAGGGCGTGGATAAGCTCACCCCTGCACCGCTGCGCGCACTGGATCTGCGTGCAGGCGCTGCCATGGTGGTGGCTGCGCTGGTGGCAGACGGCACCAGTGAGATCGAGGAGATCGGCCACATCGAGCGCGGCTACGAGAATATCGTGGAAAAGCTGCGCGGTCTGGGTGCAGACATCAGCAAGGTGGAGCGTATGCCCGCTGCACTGGATCAGGCACTGTAACTTATAAAAAGCAAACAGCCTGCTGCATATGCGGCGGGCTGTTTTTGAGTGTATCAGAGGTTTTTCATGGCAGAATTCATCTCGTTATATTCGGGTTCCTCCGGCAACAGCAGTGTGGTGCGCTGCGGGCAGCGGTATCTCATTGTGGATATGGGAAAGGGCGTGCGCACTACCTCGGCGGCGCTCAAGGCGCTGGGCCTTGCCGTCAGTGACTGCGACGGCATCCTTGTCACCCACGAGCACAGCGACCATGTGAAGGGGCTTTCCACCTTCCTCAAAAAGAACACGCTGCCGGTGTACGGTGCAGCGGCAACGCTGGATTTTCTGGACAGCAACGGCATCGTACCGGCCAGCTGTGAGCTGCACGAGCTGGAAGGCAGGGAAGAGGACGTGGGCGCGTTTGGCGTGCAGAGCTTTCCCACCAGCCACGATGTGCCCTGTGTGGGCTACCGCATCCACACCCCGGACGGCAAGACCATGACCATTGCAACCGACCTTGGCGTGCTCACGCCGCCGGTGCACGAGGCGCTTTCCGGCTGCGACCTTGTGGCACTGGAGAGCAACTACGACCTGCACATGCTGCGCAGCGGGCCGTACCCCTATTACTTACGGGCACGCATTGAAAGCACCCGGGGCCACCTTTCCAACGACGAATGCTCGGCAAAGCTGCTGGAACTCATTCAGGAAGGGTGCAAAAAGTTTGCGCTGTGCCATCTTTCGCAGGAGAACAACACGCCTGCGCTTGCCCTGCAGACCGTGTTCAACACGCTGGGCGCGGCGGGCGTTGTGCCGGAGAAGGACTGCATCGTGCAGGCACAGCGCCGCAACGAAATGAGTCCGGTATTAGAGTTTTAAATAAAACAAACGGCAATGCATTTGCATTGCCGTTTGTTTTATTCAGCTGCTTTCTGTGTGCGGATGTCATCGCCTGCAAAAAGGCAGGGGACAAAGGCAGAAAGGCGGCTGGAAATTTTTTCGGTATACAGCTTTTCCAGCAGAGCACCGTCAGTGATGTTGGTGGTGACGATGGTGGGCAGCTTTGCACCCAGCCGGTTGTTGAGCAGACTGTACAGGCTGCTGATGAGGAAGGCGGAGTTGAACTCCGAGCCAAGATCATCCAGAATGAGCAGGTCGGCCCCGGCAGCAGTCTGCATCAGCGTTTCCTCCTCGCCTGCCGGGTCTGCACCAAAGTGCAGCCCTTCCAGCTTGGAGAAAAAGTCCGGGCTGGAAACATAGATCACATCGTAGCCCTTTTCCAGCACGATGCCCGCAATGGCAAGGGCCGCATGGGTCTTGCCAAGGCCCGCATTGCCAAACAGCATCAGGCTCTCGCTGTGGTGGTCAAACTCTTCCGCGTAGCTGCGCAGGTCTTCCAGCATATCGGCCATGTAAGGGCGGATGGCGCCGCCCACCTTTTCATCGGCACGGTTCGGGTAATAGCGCAGTTCCATGGTGTCAAAGCTTGCAATGGACAGGCTGGACAGCGCCTCGATCTCCTTGCGGCGCAGCTGCTGCATCACCTTGTGCACGCACTCACAGGTGCGGCCATTCACGCTGCCGGTGTCCTGACATTTGGGGCAGACAAAGCGCGGCTCCAGTGCATCAGCGGGCCGTCCGCTTTGTGCCAGCAGGGCGGTCAGCTTCTGCTTTGCATCAGCAAGGGCGGCGGCAGCTTCGGTGCGGTCCTTGCCCGCAGCACCGGCCAGTGCGCAGCGGATGCCCCGCACCCGCACCTCTTCTTCTGCATGGCGCAGGGCGGGAATGGCAGCTTCGGCTTCGGCGCGGGCATCCTCGGCTCTGGCTCTGGCCATCTGCCGCCGGGCGGCCACGGTGCGCATGGCTTCCTGATACAGTTCGTTTTTGGTACGCATGGCTCCTCCTTATTCCGGCTTCTTTTTCAACGGACGGCGGCGGGCAGCGTTCTTGAGGAAATCGTTGCCGCTGGGGGCTTCGCGGTCTACCCGGAGGTTTCGGCTTGCGCCTGCAGTAGCCACCGGGCTGCGCACATCGTGCACGGTGCGCAGGCCCTTGGCGTTCCATGTTTTGAGGATACTGTTCCAGTACCACAGGTCGCGCTTGGCCCCGGCCTGCACGGCAGCTTCCTGCACCATGGCATCGTCGTAGCCGTAAACCTCGTACCAGCGTGCAATGGCCTTGCGCCCGCCAAGGGTCAGCTCGCTTTCCGGGATGTTCAGAAGGCCGCTGACATACTGCTCGCGGCTCTGGCGCAGTGCCAGCAGTTTGAGGTGGGCATCGGCCTGCTCACCGGTCTCCACGCCCTCGGTGCGCCACACCTTCAGCTCATGCACTACGGCGGCCATGGTGCTGCGGCCGGTGCTGGCAACGTAGGCGGTGCACAGCATCACGGTCTCCGGCGCAAAGCCCTCCTGCATATAAAGGTTGACCAGCTTTTCCATCTCCCTGTGGGTCAGCGGACGGGCAAAGCCGGTCTGTGCGCAGTCAATCAGGCTGGAGATCATGGGGTCGGTGCGGCTGGCCGCAGCGATCTCGGCCCAGGTCATGGGTGCGGGGGCGCTGGGTTCCTCGCCCGGTGCAGCGTTCTCTTCGTACCGCTCCAGCAGGCCAGCGCCTGCCCAGAAGGAGAGGGCGCTCTCGGCGCTGATGCGGCTGCGCAGCTTGAGGTCGGCACAGATCTTGTCCGGGTCGGTGATGCCGGTCGCCAGCACATACAGAGCCACGCGCACATTGTATTCTTCGGCGATGCCCAGTTTGGAAAACACCAGCTGCGGCACTGCAATGGTATCGCCCTTGAGTTCTTTTAAACGATAGATCATGTTTTATTCCTTCGGCTTGTCCGGCTCGGCTTCGGCAGCAGGCGGCTCCCACGGGTCACTGTCCATCATGCTGGGACAGTTTTTCCAGCGGTCAGGATCGGCATTGAACGCGTCCTGCAAAAAAGCGGCTGTGGCCTCCCGGCCCTCGTCGGTGAGCGGAAACACCTTATGCACCCGCAGGGCAGGGTCGGTCTTTTCAATGGTCCAGGGGTCCGGCCAGTAGTCCACGGTGAGGATGCTTTCCTCTTTTGTGGCACCCTCGCCGCCGTCCGGGTCCGGCACGGTGCGCTTGCCGGGGATCATCCGGTATCGCAGGCCGTATTCGTTGCCGCTGTAGGAATTTTTGCATTTGAAGTAATGCAGCAGGGGAACAAAGATCATGGCAGAGTCCTTTCGTATTTTGCAGGGAGCGGCTGTAAGCAAAAACGGCAAACCGATATTCCACGGTTTGCCGTTTGTTTTTGGAGCAGGGTACGGGACCCGAACCCGCCGCCTGCTGCTTGGGAAGCAGCCGCTCTACCGGATGAGCTAACCCTGCAAGTTGCTCATTTATTGTAGCAAAGAGGGACGGGATTGTCAAGGGCCGGAGAATGTCAGTTTTTCTGGGCATCGGTTAGGTCCAGCACCGGCGTGAAGGGGTCGAACACAAGGCCGGTGATGCCGTCCGCCACCAGTAGACGCCTGTTCTGGCCCAGCAGCGGCACCACGGCGCAGCCTTCCAGCAGCTGGCGCTCACAATCGGCCAGCAGGGCACAGCGGGCGCTGCCGGTCTGCTGGGCACTCTCGGCCAGACGCTGAGAGTAGATGGGGTCGGACCAGCCGGTCAGGCCGCCGCCCTCGGCCGTGAACTGCTGCAGCATCTGGTATACGCTGCCGCCTTCGGCGCGGATGGGAGCCAGCGCAATGGTGTAGCTGCCCGCTGCAAGGCGTTTGTCGAACTCCTCCTGCGGAACCTCTTCCACTGAGAAGAAAAGGGAGCAGTCCTTCTGCCATGCGCCGTTGATCTGCTCGGCCAGTTCGGTCAGGCCGGCTTCCTTCGGCAGCAGGATGGTCACGCCGGAAAAATCCGAGCTGGCCATGCCCTGCCGTGCATTCAGGTACAATGTACGGGGGTCGGTGATGGTGGGCAGCGGGTTCCTGGCAGACTTGCGGTAATCGATGCCGTCCACGGAAAGGCCGGTGGGCACAAGACCCTCGGCAGCGGTGTACAGACCGGAAGAGGGCACATCCACATTCTCCCGGGCGATGCCGGCAAGCGCCTGCCGCAGTTCCTGATCGGCAAACACAGAATCTTCGGCGCTGTTGAACAGCAGTGCCCAGGTGGTGTCGGAGTAATCCACCGACTGCAGCGAGGTATCCTCGCCGGTGTCGTCCAGCGCAGCGGAGCATTTTTCGTCTGCAATGAGCTGGGCGGCGCTCTTGCCGGTGCTGCCGGTGTTCTGCACCAGACGCAGGCTGCCGATCATGGGGGAGGAGACATCCCGGTGCAGGAACAGGCCGCTGGCCGTCCAGTTGTAAAGATAGAAGCTGCCGCTGGAAAGGGTGGTCTTGGCGGTCAGGCCGTAGGTGCCGCGGGTGCTCTCAAAAAATGCTTCATCGCAGGGCATGGCACCGGGCAGGGTGAGCTTGGCAAGGAAGTTGTCGTCCTTTTCACTCAGGCGGAACACCAGCGTCAGCGGGCCGGCGGCCGAAACGCCCAGCGTGCTGGCATCGGCTGTGCCAGCCAGCACGGCAGCACTGTTCTCAAGGGCGGAAAACTCCACGGCATAAGGGGAATTTGTCTGCGGCTGGAATATGCGCCGGAATGCAAACACAAAGTCCTCGGCAGTGATGGCGTGATCCGTGGAAGCGCCCTTGACGGCTTTGTAGGTCAGGCCGTCCTTGATCTGGAAGGTGTAGGTCCTGCCATCGGAGGAGATCGTCCAGCTCTCGGACAGATCGGGCACGATCTCGCCATCCGCTTTTTTGCGGACAAGCCCGCTGTAAAGGTTCTCGCAGGCGATCACGTCCGGGGCAGCAGAAGCCACCTGCGGGTCGAGGTTTGCGGGGATGGTATCCACGAACCATGTAAAGCTTGGCGCACTGGAACTGCTGCCGCAGCCGGTGAGCGCAAGCAGGAACGCAGCAGCAAGCAATGCTGCGGTAATACGGAAGAACTGTTTCAAGGGGATGACCTCATTCTATGGTATTTGCGAAAAAGGCTTTTTGTATACAAAAAGCACTCTGCTTCGACAAGTGTAGCAGAAACAGCGGCAAAATACAATTGCAGAATTGTGAATTTACCTTGCTTTTTGGGGCAAAAAGGGCGTTTTTCCGTTGCCAATTGCGGCTAAATGGACTATAATGGTACAGCGAAACATCTCTGCACCCGTTTTGAGGTGCGTTCTGAATACGATATTATGGAGGAGGAACTGTTTTTATGCAGAAGGATCAGCAGAAACTGATTGAACTCATCAAAGGCAAAAAAGTGGACCTTCATTGGTGCCGGTGTCAGCCACAAGACCCTTATCAAGGAATTTGTGGAGCTGGGGGCCCATGTGACCCTGTGCGACCAGAAAAAGAGCGTGGAGGACTTTGGCGATTACGCTGCCACCATCAAGGAGCTGGGCATCGACCTGAGCTTGGGCGAAAACTATCTGGATGGCTTCAAGGGTCAGGATATCATCATGCGCACCCCGGGCTTTGTGGGCTACTTTGAAAAGCCCCTGCAGGATGCCATGGCCGCAGGCACCATGGTCACCAGTGAGGTGGAGCTGTTCTTCGACTTCTGCCCCTGCGAGATCGTAGCCGTGACCGGCTCCGACGGCAAGACCACCACCACTACCCTGATCTCCAAGTTCTACGAGGCCGCAGGCCGTAAGGTGCATCTGGGCGGCAACATCGGCGCAGCTCTGCTGCCCATGCTGCCCGAGGTGGCTCCCGAGGATGTGGCTGTGGTGGAGCTTTCCAGCTTCCAGCTCATCAGCATGCATTCCAGCCCCCAACATTGCCGTGGTGACCAATGTCACCCCCAACATCTGGACCACCACAAGGACATGCAGGAGTACATTGATGCCAAGCGCAACATCCTGCTGTACCAGAAGCAGCCCTGCCGCGCTGTGCTGGGCTATGAGAATGAGATCAGCCGTTCCATGCAGTCCGACTGCAAGGGCAAGCAGGTGTGGTTCACCCGCCTGCACGATACCGACAACGGTGCCTTCCTGCGCAAGGAGGACAACATGCTCTGCATGGCCGAGGATGGCGTTGTGACCCCCTTCCTGGCCCAGAAGGACGTGAAGCTGCGCGGCCTGCACAACATTGAAAACCTGCTGGCCGCTGCCGCTGCCGTGTGGGGCGAGGTGCCCGTGGAAGCCATCCAGAAGGTGGGCAGCACCTTTACCGGTGTGGAGCACCGTATTGAGCCGGTGCGCACGCTGGACGGCGTGCTGTACTACAACGACTCCATCGGCACCAGCCCGACGCGCACCATTGCCGGTCTGCGCAGCTTTAACCAGAAGGTCATTCTGATCGCTGGCGGCTACGACAAGCACATTCCCTATGAGCCGCTGGCACCGGAAGTGGTGGCCCACGTGAAGAACCTTGTGCTGATGGGTGCCACCGGCCCCCGCATCGAAAAGGCTGTGCGCGAGGACCCGAACTTCAACGAAGCAGAGCTGCCCATCCAGCACGCCGACAATATGCAGCACGCTGTGGAGCTGGCCCGTGCCTGCGCAAAGCCCGGTGACATCATCATCCTGTCCCCGGCCAGCGCATCGTTTGACCTGTACCCCAACTTTGAGGTGCGCGGCCGCGAGTTCAAGAAGATCGTCAACGAGCTGAAGTGATCGCGCAGGTCAGCACAAAAGCCCACCGCGCCCGCTTTTTAAATGCCTGCGGGGGGAAATGGGTGCTGGGGGCGACCCTGCCGCTGAATCTTGCCCTTTTTAGCAAAAGCCAGCCGTGGCGATTCTACGCAGGACCTACACTGGCGCTGGAACTCAGCGGCAGCACCGTATGGGCAGCAGGGCACGCAAACCCGGAAGAGCTGGCCAGCTTTCTGGCTTTCTGCGGGTGTGAGAGCATCATTTTAGACGAAAACGAATGCCCACCGCCTGCCGGGTGGTGCAAAGCTGAAACGCTGACTGTATTCGGCCTTGCACCCGGCAAGGCTCTGCCGCTGCCCGCTGCAGACGAGACGCTCTGGGCCGGACTGACCCTTGACAGAGAACCCTCTGCCATGGATGTGGCACGGGCGCTCTACCCGGCGGATACGGCAAAGCAGGAGGACTTTTACTCCGAGCTTTGCACAAAGCGCACCCGCGGCAAAGCTCTTGTGTGGGCGCTGCGGCAGGGAAGTGAAACGATCTGCACGGTAGGGGCCTATGCCCTTGCGAACAGGCAGGCCTACATGGCCTGCGGGCAGACAGCCCAGCCTTTGCGGGGCAAGGGCATCGGCGGGCGGCTCATTGTGCAGATGGCGAACGAGCTTGCCGCCAAGGGGGAGCACCCGGTGTTTCTCTGCAGCCCGGAGCGGGTGCACTTTTATACCCGGCTTGGCTTTGAAAAGCTTGCGGAGTATATTCGTTATGTGCCATCGTAGTTTGTCGGCTGACACGTCGGAAGTTTCTCTGAGGACCGTCCGCTGGGGTGGGACCCTGTTGCCCGCAGGGCAATAGGGCGGGCGATGGAATGGCCTGCAACAACAGCGACCGCCGCCAGTGGCGGAAACAGGGAGCTGTTGTTGGGGCCGCGGCCAGCGAGATGCAAGCGGATGCGAAGCAGTTGCTGGGTGCCGCAACCCGTATTTCGTGTCCGAGGAGAAAGCTGCCGACGCGTCAATTCATGTAAGCTTTATCCCAAATCATAAATTAAGGAACCGTTATAATGTCAATGCTGAACCACTTTTTCAATTACAAACCTGAAGTTCTGGCGCTGGACGAAAAAGCTATGGAGCTGTGCCAGCCCTACTTCCGCCATATGGAGGAGATCCGCGATTTTAACCAGCTCAAAATGCTGAAAGCCTTTGCGGATACCCAGATGTCCTCCACCGATATGCTGGGCACCACCGGCTACGGCCTGTGGGATACCGGCCGCGCAAAGCTGGAGCAAATCTTTGCCGAGGTGATGGGCGCAGAGGATGCCCTCGTGCGCAGCCAGTTCCAGAGCGGCACCCACACGCTGGCTGTGGCGCTGTTCGGCCTGCTGCGGGCAGGGGACACCCTGCTGGCTGCCACCGGCCGTCCCTACGATACGCTGGAAGGTGTGATCGGTCTGGACGGCAAGGGCAGGGGCACCGGCACCCTGATGGATTACGGCATCCGGTACGATGAAGCTCCGCTGAAAGCCGACTTCACCCCGGATTATGACCTGATCGCCCAAAAGGCCCCCGGTGCAAAGGTGTGCCACATCCAGCGCAGCCGCGGCTATCTGCAGCGCAATGCCTTTGATCTGGAAACGATCCGAAAAATTGCGGATACCGCCCGCGCCGCAAACCCGGACATCATTATTTTTGTGGATAACTGCTACGGCGAGTTCACCCAGACGCAGGAACCCTGTCAGATGGGCGCAGACCTTGTGGTGGGCAGCCTGATCAAGAACCCCGGCGGCGGCATCGCTCCCACCGGCGGCTACATTGCGGGCCGCAAAGACCTTGTGGAGCTGTGCGCTTACCGCCTGAATGCGCCCGGTCTCGGCAAGGATCTGGGCTGCACGCTGGAAACGCCCCGTGATATGTATCTGGGCTTCTACTATGCGCCCGGCGTGGTGTGCGAGGCTATCAAGACCGCCATTTACGCCCAGTGTATGCTGGAGCTGCTGGGCAAGAATCCAGTGCCGCGCTACTGCGACGACCACAACGACATCGTCACCTGCTTTGATGCAGGCACTGCGGATGCGCTCATCGGCTTCTGTCAGGGTATTCAGGCTGCAAGCCCCGTGGACAGCTATGCCGCCCCGGAACCTTCTCCGGAGCCGGGCTATACTGATGAGGTGGTCATGGCAAGCGGCAGCTTTACACAGGGCAGCACCATCGAGCTTTCCTGCGACGGCCCGCTGCGTGAGCCGTACACCTGCTACCTGCAGGGCGGTCTGAACTTTGCTGCCAGCCGTGCAGGCGTGCTGCTGGCCATCCAGAAGGCTTATTTTAAGGGCTGAAAAGGGGAGAGCGCATGCCTGTTTTAAGTGACCGTGTGGGTACCTTCACGGATTCTGTCATCCGCCGCATGACCCGCATCAACAATCAGTACGACTCCATCAACCTCTCGCAGGGCTTCCCGGATTTTGACCCGCCGAAGCAGCTGCTGGACGCTCTGGCTGAAACGGCTTACAAAGGTCCGCACCAGTACGCTGTGACCTTTGGCGCGCAAAACTTCCGCGAGGCGCTGGCAAAAAGACCAGCCCTGCCCTGCACCACGAAGTAGACCCTAACACCGAGATCTGCGTGACCTGCGGCGGCACTGAGGCCATGATGGCCGCCATGATGACCATCTGCAACCCCGGCGACAAGGTGATGATCTTCTCACCGTTCTACGAGAACTACGGTGCCGATGCCATTCTTTCGGGCGCGGAACCCATCTATATCCCGCTGGTGCCGCCCACCTATGAGTTTGACATCAGCCTGATCGAAAAGGGCTTTGCCGAGGGTGCCAAGGCGCTGATCCTGTGCAACCCCTCCAATCCCTGCGGCAAGGTGTTCCGCCGCGACGAGCTGGAAGCCATTGCAAAGCTGGCCATCCAGTACGATGCCTTTGTGGTGACGGATGAGGTGTACGAGCATATCATCTATGCGCCGGCAGAGCATATCTGCATGGCAAGCCTGCCCGGCATGTTTGAGCACACCATCACCTGCAACTCGCTCTCCAAGACTTACTCCATCACGGGCTGGCGTCTGGGCTATCTGATCGGACCCGCAGAGGTCATTGAGGGCGCGCGCAAGGTGCACGACTTTCTCACTGTGGGTGCGGCTGCACCCCTGCAGGAGGCTGCTGTGGCCGTTTGGAGATGCCCGCCAGCTATTACGAAGAGCTGCAGGCCCTTTACACCGAAAAGCGCGATCATTTTCTGGCCGGGCTGGACCGTGTGGGGCTGAAGCACAATGTTCCGCAGGGCACCTATTTTGTGATGATCGATATTTCCGATTTTCTGGCGCTGCCCCAGTTCAAGGGCTGGACCGACCTGCAGTTCTGTGAGTGGATGATCCGGGAAGTGGGCGTGGCCGCTGTGCCTGGCTCCAGCTTCTTCCGGGAGCCGGTGAACCACCTGATCCGGATGCACTTTGCCCGCGGCACCGATGTGCTGGACGAAGCCGTCCGCCGGCTGGAAAAGCTGCAGGCTTTACTGAAATAAAAGCAAAACAAAAAACAACAGCGCCGCAGGAAGTTTCCTGCGGCGTTGTCTCTTTCCCGATACTCTATACACGATTCATCACACGGCGTGGCGCTGCACGGTGGGCATTGGCTCCACAAGAGCGGGATGCATCCCCTCGCGGTAGTCCAGGTCGCCCTGATCCATACCGCGCAGCAAGACCTCGGCGGTGGCAATGTTGGTGGCAATGGGTACGCTGTGCATATCGCACAGGCGGAGCAGATTCTGCTCGGTGATGCTGGCGGCATCCGCTTTCAGTGGGTCACGGAAGAACAACACCAAATCCACTTCGTCGCACGCAATGCGGGAAGTAATCTGCTGCACACCGCCCAAGCGCCCGGAGAGATAACAGTGCACGGGCAGGCCGGTAGTCTGCGCCAGCATCCGTCCGGTGGTGCCGGTAGCAATGACTGTGTTTTTGGACAAAATGGCGCTGTAAGCAGTGCAGAACTGCAGCGCAAGCTCTTTGCGGGAATCGTGTGCAAGAATGGCAATCGTCATAGTACTCTCTCCTTTGCTGTCAGTATAGTACTGTATACGGCGAACAATTTATAGACGAAAAATGAAACACCGTGAAATCGTTATCAAAATATCCAATATAGTTTTACCGCAATAAAACCGTGCTTGTCAAGAGCTTTTTTATACTTTTTACCAGATAAAACGGAGAAAGTAAGACTATTACTTTGTAAGAATTGGAGAAAACTGGGATACAATCATCTATATTAGTGGACGAATAGGAAAGGTAGATTGAAAACATAATTCAGTTTTTGTCTTTGCTGAAAGAACATTTCATGGGAATAAAACAAAAATACAGGCTGGCGCAAATCGCACCAGCCTGTTTCGGAAAAAGCTTTTCAGTTTCGTTTCTAAATTATGAATATTATGGAGAAAACGCTCACTCCCGATTTCCGCACTGGAAAGGTGGGTTCAGCGGGCTTTAGCGGATCTGACCATTGCCGTGGATGATATACTTGTAGCTGCACAGCTCGGCCAGTCCCATGGGGCCACGGGCGTGGAGTTTCTGGGTGGAAATGCCCATTTCACACCCAAGGCCGAATTCACCGCCATCCGTAAAGCGGGTGGAACAGTTCACATACACGGCGGCGCTGTCCACTGCGGCAGTGAACAGGTCGGCATGGGCCTGTGTCTGGGTCAGGATGGCCTCGCTGTGGCCGGTGGAGTGCTCAGCAATATGCCCGATGGCCTCCTCTACGCTGTCCACGACCTTGACCGCGAGGATGTAGTCCAGAAATTCGGTGTCAAAGTCCTTTTCTCCGGCAGGGGTGCCGGAGATGATGGAGGCTGCGCGCTTATCCAGCCGCAGATCCACCGGGTGCAGGCCCTTTGCCGCGCGGTCCGGGCCAAGGCGCTGGGCCAGACGGGGCAGGAACTGCCCGGCAATGGAAGAGTGCACAAGGCACACCTCCTCGGCGTTGCACACGCTGGGCGGCTGGCCTTGGCGTTCTCGATGATGTCCAGAGCTTTGTCCAGATCGGCGGTGTCGTCTACGTACACATGACAGATGCCGGTGCCGGTCTGGATGCAGGGGACCTTGGCGTTCTGAACGCAGGCACGGATCAGCCCGGCACCGCCGCGCGGGATCAGCAGATCCACATAGCCTACAGCGGTCATCAGAGCATTGGCAGAAGCGTGGGTGGTGTCCTCGATCAGGCAGACCGCTGTCTCGGGCAGACCGGCCTTTTTCAGGCCCTGCCGCAGGGCTGCGACGATGGCGTTGGCACTGCGCCAGGCCTCCTTGCCGCAGCGCAGGATGCAGGCGTTGCCGCTTTTGATGGCAAGGGCAGCGGCATCGCTGGTCACATTGGGGCGGCTCTCGTAGATAATGGCGATCACGCCCATGGGCACAGCCGTCTTTTCAATGACAAGCCCGTTGGGGCGCTCCACCCGGTTCAGCACCCGGCCCACCGGGTCGGGCAGGGAAGATACCTCCCGGATGCCCTGCGCCATGGCTTCAATGCGCGGAACGGTCAGGGCCAGACGATCCAGCATCACATCGCTGATGTGCCCCTTGGCCGCAGCCATATCCTCAGCGTTGGCAGCAAGGATAGCCGCCTGATCATCTGCGCTGCACAGCGCATCTGCCATGCCCAGCAGGGCCGCGTTGCGGGCGGTGTTATCGGCCAGCGCAAGGGCACTTTTGGCGCTGCGGGCGGCTTCCAGAATTTCCTGTGTGGTCATGTGTTCAGTCCTCCTTGCGGGCCGCAAAGCGGGTGCCTGCGGATCTGCCTGCGGCAATGTCGTACAAAAGCTCCGGGTGTGCGCCGTTGGCAATGACCATATCGGCACCGCTGCCCGTTACCATGCGGGCAGCGCGCAGCTTGGTGGCCATGCCGCCGGTGCCAAGGGCCGAACCGGCACCATCGGCCAGAGCCATCACCTCGGGGGTGATCTCCTCCACCAGCGGGATGAGCTTTGCGTCCGTGTGGGTGTGGGGATTGGCGGTGTACAGGCCGTCGATGTCACTCAGCAGCACCAACAGGTCAGCCTTGGCGCAGCAGGCCACGATGGCCGCCAGCGTGTCGTTGTCGCCAATGGAGGTGATCTCATCGGTGGCAACGGTGTCGTTTTCGTTGATGATGGGCAGGGCACCCAGCTCCAGCAGGCGGGACAGGGTGTTCTGAAAGTTCACGCGGCGTTCGGTGTGCTCCACGTCCACGCCGGTGAGCAGGATCTGCGCCACGGTGTGATTGTAGGCGTTGAACAGTCGGTCGTAGGTGTACATCAGCTCACACTGGCCCACAGCGGCGCAGGCCTGCTTGGTGGTGGTGTCCTTTGGGCGGGTTGGCAGTGAGAGCTTGCCCACGCCCATGCCAATGGCACCGGAGGACACCAGAATGACCTCATGGCCCTCGTTTTTCAGGTCGCTGAGCACCTTGACCAGCTGTTCCGTGTGGCGGATGTTCAGCCGTCCGGTGGCGTATGCCAGAGTAGAAGTGCCTACTTTTACAACGATGCGCATGATATCCTTAACCCTTTCCCATTTCCTTTGTCTTATTGTACGAGGCGATTACGGCATCCATCACCGCACCGCGCAGGCCGTGCTCTTCCAGCACGCGCACGCCCTGAATGGTGCTGCCGCCGGGGCTGCACACAGCATCCTTGAGTTCGCCGGGATGCTTTCCGCTTTCCAGCACCAGCTTTGCGCTGCCCAGAACCATCTGCGCGGCATATTCCTGCGCTTTGGCGCGGGGCAGGCCGCAGGCCACGCCGCCGTCGGCCAGAGCCTCAATAAACTGGTACACCCATGCCGGGCCGCAGCCGGAAACGCAGCTGGCGGCATCGATCAGACTTTCCGGCACGGCATCCAGACGGCCCGCAGGAGCCATGATCCTGAGGAAGGCTTCTTCTTCCTCAGCGGTGACATTGCTGGAACAGTACTGGATCATACCCTCGCCCACCGAAGCCGGGGTGTTGGGCATGATGCGGATCACAGGAAAGTCCTCACCGGCCATCTCCTGAATACGGGCAATCGAAAGGCCCGCTGCCATGCTGCACAGCACAAAACGGCTGGGGCGCTCGTCAAAGGTGAACTTGAGCGGCTGGAGCAGAGCTTCCATCATCTGGGGCTTTACCGCCAGAAAGATCAGGTCGCAGTCACCGGCCACCTCAGCATTGGTGGCTGTTTTGCAGCCCAGTCTTTGGCCAGTGCCTGTGCCTTGGCCGCAGTGCGGTTTGCCAGAAAAACTTTCTTAGGGTCAACAGCTTTGCAAACGGCACGGGCGATGGCTCCACCCATGTTGCCGCAGCCCAGAAAACCAATGGTATCCATCATAGTTTGTACCCTCCCTCAAAACGGCACTTCAATCACAGCCGTCTGCTCCCATTCTAAGCGTAGAGGAATATAAAATCAAGGGCCTTTTCCGCTTTTTTGCCGGAAGAAGCCGCTTTTGCAGGCATTGCGCACCGCCGGAAGGGGTTTGGGAGGGCTGAGAAACGGTTCTTGAAACGAGAAACTGCCGGAGTGAAAACGCAGGAAGTCGTTCTTTGTTTACAAAATGGACAGAATCAATGCTTGCAATCGGGACGGCTTTTGCGGTATTATAATGTACGAAGCTGCCAATCGCCGTACGCAGCGGGAAAAATTTCTACGGTTGGGAAAGGAAGGCTTTTGTGTCACAAACAACGAAGCGGGCACTGGAAGCATCGCTGAAAAAGCTGCTGAAGGAAAAGCCCCTCAACAAAATTACGATCAATGATATCACCGAGGACTGCGGCGTGAACCGCATGACCTTCTACTACCACTTCAAGGATATTTACGACCTGGTGGACTGGATCCTGACGGAAGATGCAACCAAGGCGATGGAAGGCTGCCAGAGCTTTGATACATGGACCGAAGCGTTTCTGGACATCCTGCACCAGATCCGGGATAACAAAGCACTGGTGCTGAACGTATACCGCTCTTTGGGCCGTGAACAGGTGGAGCAGTATCTCTACAAGCTTCTGGACCCCATGCTGAAGGAATTTGCAGATCGCGAATGCCGCGATATCACCGTGCAGGACGATGACAAGCAGTTTGTGGTGGATTTTTACAAATATGCGCTGGTGGGCGTGGGGCTGGAATGGATCCGCCGGGACATGAAAACGGATCCTGCCTTGATGGTAGAACGTACGGGACGGATGCTGCAGGGGAATCTGCGCCGCGCGTTATGCCGCCTTGCCAGCAATAAGATCCATCTGGAACAGGACGGTTGAACCGGAAGAACGACAAAATTTTATCATAATCTGCGCCGTGATGGGTTTTCTATCACGGCGCTTTTTCTGTTTATGGCAACTTGTGGGATAGAATGGTAGAGTAATGGCATAGAAATAGAAAAAGAGATTTCCGAAAAATACCGTTTGGAGGAAAAGGATAATGAATACTTCTGTTGAGAGCCTGACTCATAAAATGCAGCGTGCTGCCGTTGGCAAAATGGTGGACGTGGTGCTTTCTCATGCCGATAAAGACCGTCAGAAAACCGTGGGACAGCTGGTGGATGTCGCAAAGCAGTTCTATGGCAGTTCGTTCAGCGCTGAAGCCTACGAACACGCCAGACAGACCCTGACCGACCCCGACAGCAAGTGGTCCAAGCTCATCAACTGTGTGCTGGATCAGACCGACCCCAACGTGGCCCGCACCATGGCGCTGAATCTGGGCTACGAGGCTTTCTTCCGCGGCACCAAGACCATCCGCGAGAACCGCGTGAAGTATCAGTGCAACATCCCCTGGCTGATCCTGTTCGACCCCACTTCCGCCTGCAATATGCACTGCGTGGGCTGCTGGGCCGGTGAATACGGTCACAAGAATAACCTCAGCTTTGAGGATATGGACAAGATCGTTACCGAGGGCAAGGAGCTGGGCGTGTACCTGTACATGCTGACCGGCGGCGAGCCGCTGGTGCGTAAGGCTGATATCCTGAAGCTGGCCGAGAAGCACAACGATGTGCAGTTTGCCATCTACACCAACTCCACCCTCATCGATGAGCCGTTCTGCAAAGAGGTGGTGCGTTTGGGCAACATTGCCTTCATGCTGTCCATCGAGGGCACCCCGGAGACCAACGATGCCCGCCGCGGTGAGGGGCACTATGCCGCTGTTATGCATGCTATGGATCTGCTCAAGGAGCACGGCATCGTGTTCGGCACGTCCATCTGCTACACCCGCGATAATATCGAAGCTGTTACCAACGATGAGTTCATGCGTTTCCTGTGCGAGAAGGGCGCACACTTCGGCTTCTACTTCCACTACATGCCCGTGGGCAACGAGGCAGCACCGGAACTGATGCCTACCCCGGAGCAGCGCAAATATATGATCGACCGCATCCGCTATCTGCGCTCGGAAGAGTGCGATATCCCGTTCTACCCGATGGATTTCCAGAACGACGGTGAGTTTGTGGGCGGCTGCATTGCCGGCGGACGCAACTACTTCCACATCAACTCTGCCGGTGACGCAGAGCCGTGCGTGTTCATCCACTACTCCAATGCCAATATCCACGACCAGAGCATTCTGGAAATTCTGCACAGCCCGCTGTTCATGGCTTATCACAACGGCCAGCCCTTCAACAAGAACCATCTGCGTCCCTGCCCGATGCTGGAAAACCCCGAACTGCTGCAGAAGATGGTGCACGAGACCGGTGCCCACAGCACCGACCTGCAGTCGCCGGAGAGCGTGGAGCACCTGTGCGAGAAGTGCAAGAACTATGCAGCCAACTGGCAGCCCACGGCGGACGAGATCTGGTCCCACACCAAGATCCGCGAGAGCCGCTACGAGAACTACAAGGACTGGAAGCCCTCGCAGCCCATTGAGAAGTAACGAAGGCAGACATCATAATGCAAACAAAGCCCAGGCGTTCCATTGATGTGCGCTCCGTCAGGTAGACAGAGAAATAATATAAGTTTTTGTTTCGCCGTTTCCACAAGGAGACGGCGAATTTTTTTGTTGCAAAAGTGATTGTTCTTTCTTGACATAAAAATACCCCCAGAGTACGCAGAGTTTTTGTTTTTACTTCTGTCTACTCTAGGGGGAGCATATCACACTCAGAGAGGGGCTTGCTGTTTCATGAAAGAGTGGTTTTGAAAATTACCAGAACCAGTAGCGCTTTTTCAGCACAACATATGCAATGCCGATCAGAACCACTACAACACCACCGGCAATGAAGAAGGTCCAGTTGATATTGGCAAATTTCAGGTTCTGGTTGGTCAGCAGATAACGGCCTGCAGTATCGGCAGTGATGATGCCGTCGGTGTAGCTGTTCAGGTACTGCCACTTGTTGGAGACGGCGTTGTACAGATACAGGCGGGTATAGGTGCTCACATCCAGATCGATGCGCACCGAGCAGGGAAGAGCCGTGCCCTTGTCCAGCTCAAACTCGATGCCCTGATCGGACTCAGTCAGGGTGAGCATGGTGTCCAGCTCACTGGTGGTGCTCTTGACACCGCTGCCTGCAATCTGCATGGTGTAGCCATCGCCCACCACGCACAGGGTCTTGCCGGTGGTACGCAGCGCATTGAGGATATCACCGGTCACGGTAGGCACCTCGGCCTGTGTGAAAACGATCTCGTTGTCCTCACTGTCCTGAATGGCCTGCACAACGGGATCGATCTCGATGGGAGCATCGTTATCCGGTTCGGTGGAGCTGCTGTCCGAAGAATTATCGGAAGAAGATGCAGCCGAACGGTTGACGATGACCGTGACCAGGGCGGATGCAGTGCCGTTGGAAACGGTAATGGAAGTAGCGCCGGTGCCCACAGCCGTGATCACGCCGCTGGGGCTGACCGTGGCAATGTTGCTGTTGGCGGACTTATAGGTGAACTTCTGGGAAGCGGAAGAAGGCTTGACACTGGCAGTCAGGGTGCGGGTGGCACCGGGCTTGAGCACAACGTAGGAAGGATTCACCGTGACGACCTGACCGCTGTTGGAAGAACCAGTGCTGGCGGTGCCGGTGCCGGTGCCGGAGTTGGGAATACTCATGACCGTGACATTGGTGGTAGCAGTCACCGAACCGCAGGTAGCGGTAATGGTGGCGGTGCCGGGGGCAATGCCGGTAACACGGCCGAAATTGTTCACCGTGGCGACCTTCTCATTGGAAGAGGTCAGGGTGACGGTGGCATAGTTGGAAGCCGAAGTAGGCCGCACCTGCAGCTGTGCCGAGACCGAGTTGCCAACATAGATAGTGTTGGAGGAAAGGGAAAGGTCCATCTCGGTAACGATCATGGAAGAATCCATGGAGACAACGATGGTGTAGGCACAGATCTGGTTGCCTGCGGCAGCGGTGATGCGGGTGGTGCCTACGCCCACAGCCTGCACGACACCGGAGTTGCTCACAGTCAGGATGGAAGTATCGTCCGAGATAAAGACAACCGAGTCGGTAGAGTTGCGCGGACGCACCACAGGAGACAGCTGCTGAGAGGAACCCAGCAGCATGTTGGCGGTATAGCTGCCGGCCTCAATGCTTTCGGCAGGCACGTCCTGATCCCACGGCATGGCAACGCCGCTCAGGGCAAGGCCGGAGACAGGGCTTGCTGCGGCCGCAGACACAGCTGTGCCGCAGGCCAGCAGGCAGAGCGCTGCCGCACAGACGGCCAGTTTTTTGCGGTTGATTTCATAGTAAGTGTACCTCTTTGGGTGATATAACGGCGGCTGGCAGTCAGCACAGCTCCGGTTTAGCGGAACAGAACGCCCAGGGCTTCCATTGCGTACTCGAAATAGGTGACCTGATCGTACTCCACGCGGGCAGTAACACTCATGCCGTTGGAAAGATCCACCTTGTCGCCGCTGCGGCTCACCACATAAGTGGCATCGGGCTTAATGGTCATCTTATAGTAGGAAGCGTTGGAGCTGGCCGTCACGTCACTGTCAATGGCCGTTACAGTGCCGGTCAGGGTGCCATAGGAATACTCCGAAAGGCCGGTGATGGCGATCTTGCACGGGTCACCCACATGAAGCAGCGGGCGGTCATTCACGGTGACCATGGCAACGATCTCCAGATCGTCGTTCTCGCTGGCAACAGTGGCCAGCGGGGAGCCTGCGCTCAGCACCATGCCCTCTTTGTAAGGAGTATCCATGTGGATCACACCGGAGGTGGGGGCGTAGATGTAGTAATCGTTGGCACCGGTGTTCAAGGCATCGAGCTGAGCCTGAACGTTGTCCACGTTGCTCTGTGCGCTGGTAATGCTCTGGGAGATGGACTGCATGGTGGAGTAGTACAGAGCTTCTACTTCGCTCTGGCTCTGCTCCATCATGGTCTTGATCTGAGCATCGGAGTAACCGGCAGCCTGATAGGCCGTGGCATCAAAGGTCTTCTGAGAGACCTGGCTCTTGTAGGTCTCGTACTGATAGTAGTAGGGCTGATCTTCGGGGTTTGTCTCGCTGAAGTAGTTGGTATCATCCTGCACGCATTGCAGCAGCTTGTTGTACTGGTCCAGCTGGGTCTGGTAGATCTTGAGCTGGCTTTCCAGGTTATCCTGCTGCATGTCGATATCCGTGCTCTTGATGTGGGCCACGAGGTCGCCCTCGTTCACATAGCTGCCCTCCGAAATATACATCTCGGTAATGGAGCCGGAATAACTGGACATGATATAGGTTTTATTGCTGGCCTGCACGGTGCCAGCGTTCTGGCTGACATAAATGCGGTTGGTATGGGTGCTCCACACCACCAGAAACAGCATGAAGATGCCCACCAGAATGACAAAAGCGTAGCCATAAGGCGGCAGCTTTTTTTCCATCATGATGCGGCGGTCCTGCAGATCCGAAAGGTTCTGAACTTTAATCGTCATAATTACTTGGTCTCCATAAAGACATCGACCACGGCATCATCCTCATCCTGATTGACATAGATGGTATAGGAGGTGCCGGTCAGTTTCTGCTCATTCTCAAAAGCGTGGACCTGCAGCTTGTAGGAAGCCAGCTGGCTGTCGGGCATGGGGCCGGTGTAGTGGGCATACAGGCAGTTCTTCACGCGCAGAACAGCATCCATATGGTAGTCCTGCTCCATCTGGCCGATGAACTGGGTAGCCTGCTGCATCATGTACAGGTGCATCTGACGGTCCTCACCAACCACCATGGCCTGCACAATGGGGCCAATGGGCTGTGCGTTGTTGCTCTTGATAAAGTTGTGCATCTGGGTCAGCACCACGGGCAGACTGGCCATCTCTTCCGGATGGATCTCACGGGAGAGCACATTGGTGAGCTTCAGGGTCTTGTTCTCGGCTACTTTGATCTCTTTCATGTTGAATACCTCGGTTCCTTTTCAGATTTACCTCAGAAGAGGCAGTAATAGGCAATCGAGAAAGGGGAGAAAACCGCTGCAGAGAGCAGCTTCCTCTCCGCTCCCGATCGCCTACTACTTATAAAAGTAATAGGGATCTTGCAAATAAAATGTGCCCGGAGGCATTTTGCCTCCGGGCACACCATAGTGAGGCATAGTTACCTGAGCAGGCGGGGCCTGTTCGGGATAACACCATCTACTTCTACTAAACAGAAAGTCTTTCTAGCTCTTTTTATCTGACACAGCAAAACTATGTCAAATCAAGCTATCCATCATGAATGACTCCCTTTCATATGTAACCGGGTACGCACCCGGCTGCAACACATCAATAGGTGATCGACTCACCGTCGTCATCCTCTTCCACCACGGCCTGCATGACAGACTGCTTGGGCTCTGCCTTTTTGCTGCGGTAGATACCCTGCTGCATGTTCCACAGCTCGTAGTACTTGCCTTCCTTGGCAAGCAGCTCATCGTGCGTGCCGCGTTCCACGATCTTGCCGTGATCCATCACAAGGATCAGATCACAGTCACGAACGGTGGACAGGCGGTGAGCTACGATCAGCATGGAACGATCTGCAAGCTGATCGTAGATCATGTTGAAGATCAGATTTTCCGTAGCAAAGTCCAGATTACTGGTGGATTCATCCAGAATGTAGAGGTTGGAATCTTTCAGGAAAGCGCGTGCCAGCGCAATGCGCTGCTTTTCACCGCCGGACAGGCCGTTGCCTGCTTCTTCCAGATAGGTGTTATACTGCAGGGGCAGATGACGGATAAAGTCGTGAGCATCTGCCTTCTTGGCAGCTTCCTTAACTTCGTCCATCGTAGCGTCCATACGGGAAACGCGGATGTTATCATAAATGGTCTTGCTGAACAGCTCAACGTTCTGCGGCACATAAGAAATTGCGCGGCGGACAGAATCATTGGTGTATTCAGCCAGATTCACACCGTTCAAGTCGATCTCGCCATCTTCCGGCTCATAATACTTGAGCAGAAGCTTGGTGATCGTGGATTTGCCGCTGCCGCTGCTGCCCACCAGCGCGACCTTTTTACCGGCCGGAATGGTAAAACTGATGTGATCCAGTGCAGGGGCGCGGTTGCCATAACGGAAAGTGACATCCTTAAACTCGATATCGCCCTCCACCTTGTCCAGATCGGTGCGGTCTTCGTCGCCGACCGTCTCGGAGGGATAATCCATGATCTCGCCCAGACGCTTCATGGAAATGCTGGCCTCCTGAATCTGCATCTGCAGACCGATCAAGTTGCTCAGCGGGGAAGTAAAGTAAGAGGACAGCGTGCTGAAGGCCATGAATCCGCCCAGTGTCATCTCCCCCTTCAGAACCTGACTGATACCCACATAGGTGGTCAGCATGCTGAAACCGGTGGAAATGAAGGAGGAAATCAGGCCCTGCGTGGTGCTGATCTTGCTGGAGCGCAGGCTGATCTTCAGGCTCTTGATATACTCACGCTCGAGGTTCTCCATTTCGGTATCCTCGTTGGCGTTGCACTTGACCGTCTCAATGCCGCGCAGGCTTTCGATCATCTGGCTGTTCAGTGCAGCGGACTGCACCATGGTCTCTTCGTTGATCTTTTTGTAAGGCTGCTTGTAGATCAGCACCAGCAGAATGCTGACCAGAGCCATGAACAGCGAGATCGAGAAGAGCATCGCATTCATGCGGAACAGGATGATACCGGTGATAATGGCCATCGAGATATCCATGATCAGGCTCAGCGCAATGCTGGTAAAGATGGATTTGATGGTGTTTGCATCCGAATAACGGGTGGTGATATCACCAGTCTTGCGGGTGGCAAAGAACTTCATGGGCAGACGGAAGATATGCCCGAAGTAACCCAGCATCAGCGGAATATCGATCTTGATGGATAGGTGAATCAGAACCCACTGCCGGACAAAGCCCACCAGCGTATTGGTGATGCTGACCATGCTGAACACAAGGATCAGCGTGACCAGCAGATTGTCTAGGCCATATGGCAAGACCTCGTCCATCAGGATCTTGTTGAACATGGAGGAGGCAATGCCCAGGATCGTAACGATCAGAGAACTCAGGATCGCATAGGCAAAGAGCTTCTTCTGGGGCAGCAACAGGTCGACGTAACGCTTGAACATGCCGCCCTTTTCGATCTTACCGCCCTTGAACTCCGAGGTGGGGTTCATCAGCAGCAGAACACCGGTAAAGTTCTTGTAGAACTCATCCAGAGAGATCTTTTTCAGCTCACTGCCGGGGTCGCCAATCACGACATAATCCTTGCACTTGTGTTTTTTGCCGTTCTTCTCATCTTCCTTGGCGGCTTCGGCTTCTTTCAGCATGTGCCGACGACGCTCACCGTCATCTTTGATGGTGGTCTTTTTAAAGACAACCACAAAGTGGGCCAGACCCTGATCGGTGATGACCTGCGCAATGCAGGGCAGCGAGAAATCGCTGAGGAAATTTTCACGGTCTACGCGAACCGCTGCAGTGGTGAAACCCAACTCATTAGCGGCTTTCTGCAAACCAACAAGGTTCGTGCCTTTCAGGTCGGTACCCATCATATCGCGCAGGCGGGTGATGGTAACTTCCTTTTTGTAATGGAGGCACACCATTGCGAGACAGGCAGCCGCACAGTCAGTGGTGTCGTGCTGCCGGACATAGGTATAACGCATAGATGCTTCCTTTGATCATATACAAATTTATTCAAACAGCGGCAGGCGTTTTGAAGAAGCGGCCTGCCGCAGATCTGACAACGTGAAAAGAGCCGGAGCCTGAAACAACAGCACAGAGACCGGTGCTTTGTCCTGTCCTGCGGAGAACCATGACAAAACACCGGTCGGCTGCTATCAAAAGAAGGGAGCACCTACCCTTTGATCTGTGTGCCGGACTTTGGAAAAACAGATACAAATTCCCAAAGCTTATAAGCAGTATACCACAATGTGACATCTTCTTCAAGTAGTCAAATTTTAAGAAATCATTATGCTTGATGCTTTTTTCGCATGGATGCTGTGTTTTTGGGACAGAGAAGCCCAAAAACAGAGGAGAAACACGACTGCATGGCTGTACAGAAAAAGGGTGTAGTATGGGACAAACAAAAAAGGCAATGTTCTGTGGAACATTGCCTTTTCTTCTGGCGCCTCTTGCCTGACTCGAACAGGCGACACCCTGATTAACAGTCAGGTGCTCTAACCGACTGAGCTAAAGAGGCAGATCACATTTGTGACTGCGAGAGATATTATACCGCATAAGAATGCCTTTTGCAAGCCTTTTTTTAAAAAATGAATCATTTTTGGCAAAATAAAATCGTCCTGCAGTGTTTTGAAACGCTGCAGGACGGTAAAGTACATATTATAAAAGAAGGAAAGGCTTATTTCAGCTTGCTCTTGGCCTTCATGCGCTGCTCGTGGTTCAGGATCTGCTTGCGGATGCGCAGATTTTCAGGAGTGACCTCCAGCAGCTCGTCCTGTGCCAAGAATTCCAGGCAGCCTTCCAGGCTGAGCTTGCTAATGGGGATCAGGCGCAGAGCATCATCGGAGCCGGATGCACGGGTGTTGGTCAGGTGCTTGGTCTTGCAGACGTTGACATCCACGTCCTCGCCGGAAGCGGTGTAGCCAATGACCATGCCCTCGTAGACCTTTTCACCAGCGCCCACCAGAAGGGTGCCGCGCTGCTGAGCATTGAACAGACCGTAGGTGACAGCCTCGCCGGTCTCAAAGCTGACCAGAGAACCGGTGGAGCGGTTGGCAATCATGCCAGCCCAGACATCGTAACCGTCGAAGATCTGGTTGATGATGCCTTCGCCGTGGGTATCGGTCAGGAACTGGTTGCGGTAGCCGAACAGGCCGCGGCTGGGCATACGGAACTCCAGACGCACACGGTCGGTGCCCAGAGATTCCATCTGCTGCAGGATAGCCTTGCGCTGGCCCAGACCGGTCATGACAGCGCCCTGATACTGGGTGGGCACATCGATGACGACATGCTCCATAGGCTCGTAGGTCTTGCCGTCGATGACCTTGGTCAGAACGTGCGGGGGAGAGACCTGCAGCTCATAACCTTCACGGCGCATGGTCTCGATCAGGATGGACAGGTGCATCTCACCACGGCCCATAACGCGGAAGGAATCGGTGGTGGCGGAATCCTCCACCTTCAAAGCGACATCCTTCAGCAGTTCCTTCTGCAAACGGTCACGGATCTGACGGCTGGTAACATACTTACCCTCGCGGCCGGCCAGCGGGCTGTCATTGACAGAGAAGGTCATTTCAACGGTAGGATCGTTGATCTTCACGAAGGGCAGCGGCTCCACATTGGAGGGGCTGCACAGGGTATTGCCGATGGTCACGTCGGGCAGGCCGGAGAATGCCACGATATCGCCGGCGGTGATGTTATCGCAGGGCTGACGGCCATTGGCCTGGAAGTCGTACAGCTTGGTCAGACGGCCGCGCATCTTCAGATCCTGATTGTGCCAGTCACAGACGACAACTTCCTCGCCCACCTTGGCAACGCCGTTCTGGATGCGGCCAATGCCGATGCGGCCCACAAAGTCGTTGTAGTCCACAGAGGACACCAGCATCTGGAAGGGAGCCTCGGGGTCGCCCTCAGGCGGCTTGATGGTGCTCAGCAGAGTATCGAACAGGGGGATCAGGTCGGTGCCGGGCACATCGGGGTCCAGGCTTGCGGTGCCATCACGGCCGCAGCAGAACAGCATGGGGCAGTCCAGCTGCTCATCGGTAGCGCCCAGATCCATCAGCAGGTACAGAACTTCGTCGATGACTTCCTTAATGCGGGCATCGGGGCGGTCGATCTTGTTGATGGCCACCACCAGACTCAGGTTCTGCTGCAGAGCCTTCTGCAACACAAAACGGGTCTGGGGCATGCAGCCCTCGGCGGCATCCACCAGCAGCAGAACGCCGTTGACCATCTTCAGCACGCGCTCCACCTCGCCGCCAAAGTCGGCATGGCCCGGAGTATCGACAATGTTGATCTTGACACCCTTGTAGGTGCAGGAGCAGTTCTTGGCCAGAATGGTAATGCCGCGCTCACGCTCGATATCGCCGCTGTCCATGACGCGCTCAGCCACGACCTGATTATCGCGGAATGCGCCGCTCTGACGCAGCATTGCGTCCACCAGGGTGGTCTTGCCGTGGTCAACGTGAGCGATAATGGCAACGTTGCGCAAATCGTTACGAACCATAAAATTCAACCTCTCTATTATTAAAACTCATAAAATACGAACGAACGTCATACAAGTTTAAGTTTATAACAGAAAGGGGTGGTTTGTCAAGATTGTATAAAAAATTTTTCAACCTTTCGGCAAAATGCCTGAGAAAAGCCATGCGATTTGTGCGGCGTGTACCTTTAGAATATGCTATACTAAGGGTACAGAAGAAATAAAGCCGGAGGTGTTTTTATGAAGATCACATTTCTGGGCGCGAACCATGAGGTCACCGGCAGCTGCACTTTGATCGAAGCGGCTGGGCAGCGCTTTTTGATCGACTGCGGCATGGAGCAGGGGAAGGACGTATACGAGAACCAGCCCATCCCGGTGGCACCCGGCGAGATCGACTGGGTGCTGGCCACCCATGCACACATCGACCATACCGGTATGCTGCCGCTGCTGGTGCGCAACGGCTTCCGCGGCAAGATCTATGCCACGAACCCCACGGTGGAGCTGTGCGGCATCATGCTGCGGGACTCGGCCCATATTCAGGAATTTGAAGCGGAGTGGAAAAACCGCAAGGGCCAGCGCTCTGGCGCAGAACCGGTGGAACCGATGTATACTGTGCAGGATGCTGAAGCAGCCATGAAGCTGTTTGTGGGCAAGGCCTATGAGCAGCGCTTCCAGCTTGCACCGGGCATTGAAGCCCGCTTTGTGGATGTGGGCCATCTGCTTGGCTCGGCCAGCATAGAGCTTTGGATCACCGAGGGTGAGACCACGACCAAGCTGGTATTCTCCGGTGATATCGGCAATCTGGATCAGCCCATCATCAAGGATCCTGCTTACATCAAAGAGGCGGACTACGCCTTTATGGAATCTACCTACGGCGACCGCAGCCACGGCCCGAAGCCGGACTATGTGAGCGAGCTGACGAAGATCCTGCAGCGCACCTTTGACCGGGGCGGCAATGTGGTCATTCCCAGCTTTGCGGTGGGCCGCACGCAGGAGATGCTCTACTTTATCCGTGAGATCAAGGAAAAGGGCCTTGTGAAGGGGCACGGCAACTTCCCGGTGTACATTGACAGCCCGCTCGCCATCGAGGCGACCCGCATCTTTAAAGATACCGACCCGGACTGCTTTGATGCGGACACCCGCGCTCTGCTGGAAAAAGGCATTGATCCGATCACCTTCCCAGGGCTGCGCGTCACGGTGACCAGTGATGAATCCCGCATGATCAATGCAGACCGCGTGCCAAAGGTCATCCTCTCGGCCAGCGGTATGTGCGAGGCAGGCCGCATCCGCCACCACCTCAAGCACAATCTGTGGCGGCCGGAGTGCACCATTCTGTTCGTGGGCTATCAGGCGGTGGGCACGCTGGGCCGCACCCTGCTGGAAGGTGCCACGCGGTAAAACTGTTCGGTGAACCTATTGAGGTGCAGGCAGAACTGTGCCAGCTCACCGGCATGTCCGGCCATGCGGACAGAGAAGGTCTGCTGCGGTGGGTGAACTCCTTTGAGCAGAAACCAAAACGTGTGTTCGTGATGCACGGCGAAGATGAGACCGAGGACCACTTTGTGCAGACCTTGACGGAACAGGGCTTCACTGCCTGCGCACCCTACAACGGCGCACAGTGGGCCATCGGAGCCGAGGGAGCCGTATGCTTGCAGGAGGGCATGCGCGTCCGCATTGAGCACAAGGCTAATGAAGGCCAGAGCCGTGCTGCCAGTGTGTTCCAGCGGCTGGTCAGCGCCGGCAAGCGCCTGCTGCGGGTCATCGAGCACAACGAGGGCGGCGCAAACAAAGACCTTGCCAAGTTTGCCGACCAGATCAATGCCCTGTGCGATAAGTGGGACCGATAAAGCAAAACAAAAGCGCCGTGACCCAAAAGGCCACGGCGCTTTTTTGCATGGAGCGGGCAATGGGAATCGAACCCACCTCCTCAGCTTGGAAGGCTGATATACTAGCCGATGTACGATGCCCGCATTTACGAACGATATTATAGCATGTTCCGGCACAAATGTCCAGCCCAATTTTTGTATGTTCCTTAAAGCACTGGAAAAGAATGCCGGAACGGCCTTGCTTTTCCATACGGCTCTGCTACAATAGAAAAGAACGGAGGGAGAGAGGATGGAGCCGGAAGCAGAGATCATTCGTGCGCAGCTGTTTGCCCTGCGGGATGAAGCATACCGCACCTTTCACAGTGCGTTGATGCCCACCGTGCCGCCGGAAACGGTGATCGGCGTGCGCGTTCCGGCTCTGCGCAAGTTGGCAAAACAGCTCGCAGGCACAGCGCAAGCAGAAGTGTTTTTACAGGCCCTGCCGCATGGATACTACGAAGAGAACAACCTCCACGCGTTTCTGATCGAACTTATCCGGGACTACGACAGGGCGCTGGCTGAAACGGAAGCGTTCCTGCCCTACATCAACAACTGGGCCACCTGTGACTGCTTTTGCCCCAAAGTGTTTGCAAAGCACAAGAAGGAACTGCTGGTGCCCATTCGCCGCTGGCTGGATTCGGGCGAGGTGTACACCGTGCGCTATGGCATGGAGATGCTGATGCGCTATTATCTGGATGATGCATTCCGGCGGAATATCTGGAATGGGTGGCCGATGTGCACAGCACGGAATACTATATCAATATGATGCGGGCATGGTATTTTGCCACAGCACTGGCAAAGCAGCCGGATGCCGCGCTGCCGTGGCTCACAGAAAAGCGGCTGGATCTGTGGACCCACAACAAAGCCATCCAGAAAGCGGTGGAAAGCCGCCGCATTCCGCTCGGAATGAAGCAGCTGCTGCGCGGTCTGCGCAGCCGTTCATAAAAGCTTCCGGATTTCCGCGCAGATTTCCTGTTTACTTTATGGATGTTTTATTGTAAAATAAGCTATAGTAAAAAATGCCAGGGTATGCCTATGCCCTGACGGAAGATAAAAACAGGTGGTGTTTGGATTATGGCATTGAAATATCAGCGTATCCTTCTGAAGATCAGCGGCGAAGCACTGGGCGGCGAAAAGGGCATGGGTTTTGATGAACCCACTATGGACGCGATCTGCGGCGGCGTGAAGAAAGCACACGAGCTGGGCGTACAGATCGGCATCGTGGTTGGCGGCGGCAACTTCTGGCGCGGCCGTTCCAGCGGCAAGATGGAGCGCACACTGGCCGATAAGATCGGTATGCTGGCAACCGTGATGAACGCACTGGCTGTTTCCGATAAGCTGGAGCAGCTGGGTGTCCCCACCGAGGTGTTCACCTCCATCACCATGCCACAGGTGGCACAGCCCTTTACCCGCAAGGATGCTCTGCGCGCCATGGATGAGGGCAAGATCGCCGTGTTCGGCGGCGGCACCGGCAACCCGTTCTTCTCCACGGATACGGCAACCGCTCTGCGCGCTGTGGAAGTGAGCGCCGATGTGATGTTCAAGGCTACTATGGTGGATGGCGTTTACGATAAGGATCCCCACAAGTACGCCGACGCAAAGAAGTATGATACCCTCACCTTTACCAAGGTGCTGGAAGACCAGCTGGCTGTTATGGATGGCACTGCTGCCACTCTGTGCCGCGACAACAAGCTGCCCATCCTCGTGTTCGATCTGGCCGACCCGGACAACATTGCCCGTGCCGTGCAGGGCGAGAATGTGGGCACACTGGTTTACGAGGGCTGAAACGCCTGCAGCCGACATACATTATAGGGCAGACGCATTGCAGCGCAGCCCCAAGATAAAAAGGAACAGGAGACTACCGCAATGAGCAGCAACACCAAGGTTTACGAAGACAAGATGAAGAGCTCGGTCGAACATCTGGGCCGCGAACTGGGCGCTGTGCGCGCAGGCCGCGCAAATCCCGCTGTGCTGGATAAGGTCAGCGTGGATTATTATGGTGCCCCCACTCCCATCCAGCAGGTGGCGTCCGTGGCTGTGGCCGAAGCACGCACCCTGACCATTACCCCGTGGGATCGTACTCTGCTGCGCCCCATCAGCAAGGCCATCATGGCCAGCGATGTGGGCATCACTCCCATTGATGACGGCTCTACCATCCGCCTGAACTTCCCGGCTCCCACCGAGGAGCGCCGCAAGCAGCTGGCAAAGGAAGTTTCCAAGCTGGGCGAGGAGGCTAAGGTGGCAGTGCGCAACATCCGCCGCGAGGCTATGGATAAGGCCAAGGCCATGAAGAAGGCCGGCGAGCTGACCGAGGACAGCCAGAAGACCATGGAAGAGGATGTCCAGAAGCTGACCGACAAGTATATCAAGAACATCGATGCTGCGGTGGAAGAAAAGCAGAAGGAGATCATGTCTGTCTGATCTGCGCAGATGCAATAAACTGGAGGTGCCGTGCGCTGAAGAAGAGTGCGCGGCACTTTTGTTGAAGGCGGCGTTGCTGCCGGGAGGAAACAATGGCGCATCCTAAAGAATTTGCCGAGGGCCTTTCCATCGGCATCATCATGGACGGCAACGGCCGCTGGGCAAAGAACCGCGGCCTGCCCCGCACTGCCGGGCACAAAAGAGGCGCAGAGGTGTTCAGCGATATCGCAGATTACTGCGATGAGCTGGGCGTTTCGTCGGTGTACTTCTATGCGTTTTCCACCGAGAACTGGAAGCGTCCGCTGGAAGAGGTCAACGCCATCATGCGGCTGTTCGGCGAATATCTGCTGAAGGGCTTTGACTACAAGAACCGCAATATCCGCATCAAGTTCATGGGCGACCGCACGGTGCTGGATGAAAAGCTGCAGCAGCTGATGAACAAGCTGGAGGCAGATTCTTCGGTCAAGACCGGCATGACCCTGAACATTGCCATCAACTACGGCGGCCGCCCGGAGATCGTGCGGGCGGCGCAGCAGCTGGCGGCAAAGGCGGCGGCAGGGGAGATAAAGCCCGAAGAGATCACGGAACAGCTGCTCAGCGATGCCATGTATACCGCTGGCCAGAAGGACCCGGATTTTATCCTGCGTCCCAGCGGAGAAAAGCGGCTGTCCAACTTCATGCTCTGGCAGGCAGCTTACTCGGAGCTGGTAGAAATGGACGTTCTGTGGCCGGATTTCACCCGCAGCGATCTGGACGCTGCCATTGAGGAGTTCAATCATCGCTCCCGCCGGTTTGGCGGACTGTAAAACCCAAGACCTCCTGCACACGGTGCAGGGACCGGACGGCCCGGCGGCTTTGCCGGAGCCAAACTTAATCCAGAGGGGTGCGGCACCGACCGGTGAAAAGGAGATCCAATCTATGAAAACACGTGTTATTACTGCGATCGTGGGCATCATCGTACTGATCGGCGTGATGTTCACCTTCAACACTCTGATCTTTAATCTGGTCATCGCGGCCATTACGCTGATCGCCGTTCACGAGATCTACAGTGCCCTCGGCTTTGAAAAGAAGGACTGGCTGATGTATGTGGTTCTGGTGCCGTATACACTGCTGGTCATGACGAGCAACTATCAGGTCATGCGGCGGCTGGTGATGCCGATGTCCTTTCTGCTGGTCACCTTTTATGCCATCTATCTGGTGGTGCGCAATGGCACCATCAGCTATCAGAAGGCCAGCGGCCTGCTGATGTTCTCCGGTATCGTGATCTTCTGCTTCTATTCCTTTATCCGGCTCAAGGAGCTGCTGCCGGTGGAGCAGTACGGCTACGATGCGGTGTTCTTTATCTTGCTCATCCTCTGCTTTGCCTGGGGCGGCGATACCTGTGCCTACTTTGCAGGCCGTGCCTTTGGCAAGCACAAGCTCTGCCCGGTGGTCAGCCCCAAAAAGACCGTGGAAGGTGCCATTGGCGGTGTTCTGGGCACCATGGTGTTCGGTGTGATCATCACACTGGTGTACTCAGTGGCGGCAAACCGGATGGAAGCCTTCACCCGCACCAATATCGGCGTTTCGATGTACGTGATCATTGCGCTGCTGGGCTGCGTGGCGGCGGTGCTGGGCATTTATGGCGATCTGTTTGCCAGCGTGGTCAAGCGCCAGTGCGGCATCAAGGATTACGGCACCATCTTCCCGGGGCACGGCGGCATTCTGGACCGCTTTGACAGTGTGATGTTCATTGCGCCCTTTGTGACCATGGTCATTACGGCGGTGTTCTACTAGTTAAAAGGGGGAACGTGTGATGTACGAAAAAATCACTCTGCTGGGTTCTACCGGTTCCATCGGCACCCAGAGTCTGGATGTGATCCGTGCACAGGGCTATGAGGTGTTCGGTCTTTCTGCCCACAGCCATGTAGACAAGATCCTGCAGCAGATCGAAGAGTTTCATCCGCGCTATGTCTGCATGACCGACCCGGATGCGGCCCGCAGGCTGGATGCGGAACTTTCCGGTCGTGCAGATGCGCCCCGGCTGCTGGTAGGGCCGGAAGGGCTCAAGCAGCTGGCCGCACTGGACGGCACCGATGTGGTGCTGAACAGCGTGGTGGGCATTGCAGGCCTTGGTGCCAGCCTGTGCGCGATCGAAAGCGGGCATGATCTGGCCCTTGCCAACAAGGAGAGTCTTGTCACCGGCGGCCATCTGGTCACACAGGCCGTGGCAAAGCATGGTGTAAAGCTGCTGCCGGTGGACAGTGAACATTCGGCCATCTTCCAGTGCCTGCAGGATAAGGAGAGTGCCCCCAGCCTGACCAAGATCCTGCTCACGGCATCCGGCGGCCCCTTCTTCGGGATGAAGACCGAGGAGCTGCGCGGTAAGACCAAGGCGGATGCCCTCAAGCACCCCAACTGGAACATGGGCGCAAAGATCACCATTGACTCTGCCACCCTGATGAACAAGGGTCTGGAGCTGATCGAGGCGGTGTGGCTGTTCGGCCTGCCGCCGGAGAAGATCCAGATCGTGGTGCAGCGCCAGAGCATTGTGCATTCGGCGGTGCAGTTCAGCGATAATTCGGTCATTGCCCAGCTGGGTGTGCCGGATATGCGCATTCCCATCCAGTATGCGCTCACCTACCCAAAGCGCGTACCCGGCGTTGTGCCGGAGCTGGACTTTGCCGCACTCAAGGTGCTCACCTTCGATGTGGCAGACGACGAGACCTTCCGCTGCCTTGCCGCCTGCAAAAAGGCCATCAAAAAGGGAGGTCTCGGCCCATGCGCCGCCAACGGTGCCAATGAGGAAGCTGTCAAGCTCTTCCTTGAGGACAAAATTGGCTTCCTCGATATTGGCCGTCTGGTGGAAGCAGTCGTGGACAGCGACAGCTTTGGCGGCGAGTATACCCTCAGCGATGTGTACGAGTGCGACCGCATGGCACGAGAGTTCGTGCGCGCACATCTTTGATCTTTAGGAGACGCAATGTCAATTTTTATCACTCTGATCGCCGCACTGATCGTGTTCAGCGCTGTGATCGCCATTCATGAATTCGGGCACTTTACCGTGGCAAAGCTCTGCGGCATTCAGGTCAACGAGTTTTCCATCGGCATGGGGCCGGCTTTGTGGAAGAAATTTACAAGGGCACCCAGTACAGCCTGCGTGCATTGCCGGTAGCGGCTATGTGGCGCTGGAGGGCGAGGAAAGCCCCGAGAGCCAGCAGGCCGAAGCGGCCCGCGACGAACGGG
>ENA-OQJB01000152-OQJB01000152.1-human-gut-metagenome-genome-assembly--contig:-NODE-152-length-41460-cov-4.138050_pt1 | contig 41460 bp, 37 predicted proteins | sample MGYA00242599_ERZ504765 | MGnify/ENA primary metagenome ERZ504765 (study PRJEB26092, sample SAMD00036354) | human gut metagenome | host: Homo sapiens | study: EMG produced TPA metagenomics assembly of...
GAATTAAAACAAATATGCAAAGATGCATTTTTTTATCATTACTTAAATAATTATCCGTATCAATTGTTGCCAATGAAGCATCGCCTTTTTTATTTATTGATAAAATATAGAGCTACTTTATTGCTGTTGTTGGTATATAAATTAAACAAAAAATGAAACCTATAGGCCTCGTAACTTGCTATTTTCATCATAACTATGGTAGTATGCTTCAGGCATATGCTACGGAAATGATTTTTCAGAAAATGAATTTACCTTATCAGACTATTTCGTGTAAATCTCCTATTGTTTATATGCAAGGGAATAAATTGCTTTATATTATCAAAAAGATTTTGATAGCTGATTGGAAAATGAGGATAGGTAAGATAAAAATAGAGTATTATAAAAAGAAATATCCAGATTCATTTGGCAGAAATGTAGATTTACGAAATGCTTGTTTTGATAGGTTTTCGCAAGAATACTTTCATTTATCACCTTATTGTAAAAATAGAGAAGAATTGAAAGCTATGGCTAACAATTATTCTGCTTTTGTGGTGGGAAGTGATCAATTGTGGCGTACCGACAGCGTAGAGCATGGGTATTATACTTTAGAATGGGTGCCAGACAATATCTGTAAAATAGCTTACTCTACTAGTCTTGGGATTAAAAAAGTACCTTGGTTTCAGAGGAAGAAGAACAGATGGTTTATGAAACGTTTTAATTATATGGCATTACGAGAAAAAAGCGCTTGTGATTTGGTTTATAAATTAATTGGGCGTGAGATTCAAGTCGTACTTGATCCTACTCTTTTGTTTACAGGTGAGCAATGGATGCATATACAGCAGGAAAAGCCTCTAACCAATGGTAAATATATTTTTGTTACTTATTAGGGAATAATCCTCAACAAAGGTTATTTATAAGCGAAGTGCAAAAACGAACAGGCCTGAAGATAGTGGCGCTTCAGCATTTGGATGAATATATACCATCGGATGAAGGATTTGCTAATGAAACTCCTTATGATGTAGGTCCTGCCGAGTTTTTGAATTATGTGAGAAATTCGGAATATATCTTTACGGATTCTTTTCACTGCTCTGTGTTTTCTATTCTCTATAAAAAGAACTTTTTTGTATTTAGTAGATTTAGTGAAAATGCTATGCAAAACACTAACACGCGCATAGATAATTTATTGAGTTTGACTAATCTCTCTCAACGGAAAATAGATACAAAAAAGAATATCGATAATCTTCTTTCTATGCCGCTTGATTATGTGGATGTAGATGAGAGATTAGAAATATTGAGAAAGTCTTCTCTAGCTTATCTTGAGCAAGCTTTAAAAGGAATAGAATTATGATTGTAATTACTGATAAGGTCACGTGTTGTGGTTGTTGGGCATGTGAAAATATTTGTCCAAAGCATTGTGTGGTGATGAAAGAGGATAATGAGGGGTTTCGTTATCCTGAAGTAGATGTTGAAGTTTGTATAGAATGTGGTTTGTGTGAAGCAGTATGTCCCATTCTTCATAAACCGATTAAAGAACATGAAAAACAATTGGTTATGTTATTCAGCATAAAGATAATAATATACGAAGAGATAGTACATCTGGGGGATTTTTTAGTGCTATCAGTGATTATGTTTTGAACCAAAATGGATATGTTTTTGGTGCTATTTATAATAAAAAGATGGAGGTGGTACATTATGGAACTAATAAGAAAGAAGAAATTCAATTATTTAGAGGCTCGAAGTATGTACAGAGTAAAATAGGACATACGTATCAAGAAGCAAAGAAACTTTTGCAAACTGGTTGTCTTGTATGTTTTAGTGGAACTCCTTGTCAAATAGCCGGATTGAAGAATTATCTTAAGAAAGACTATGCAAATCTTATCACAGTAGATTTGGTATGTCGTGGTAATCCTTCACCGCTTTTATTTAGAAAGTATCTTGAATACCAGCAAATAAAGTATAAAAATAAAGTAACAGGAGTTAAGTTTAGGGATAAGTATTATGGTTATAATTTTCTACTATGACTTTAGATTTTGAAGATGAGAGAATTCAATATCATTATGGGATGGAGGCAGATTTAATGTTAAAGTTCTTTTTTAAAGGGCTGTGTTCAAAACCAGCATGTCATCAGTGTGTATTTAAGAGTATTGAGCGGGTTAGTGATTTTACTATTTTTGATTGTTGGAATGCTAAATTTTACAATAAAATCATGGATAAAGCAGGCGCTACTCATGTTTTTATTCATTCTCAAAAAGGATTTGATTATTTTGAATATTTAAAATCTTATTTTGTATATCAGAAATCGAATGTTCAAAAGGTTGTAGAACAAGATGGTTGTATGATGTTACAATCGGCAATTCCCAGTACGAGAAGGGCAGACTTTTTTAGAGATTTGAATAACTTGCCTTTTGACAGATTACAAGCAAAGTATTTTCCTCTTACATTGACGAGAAAGATTATCATTAAAATGAAACCATTTTTTTATCATATAGGGATATTCAGTATTTATATGAAATTAAAAAAATGCTATGATAAAGATTTTATTAAGCATATATTTATTATTGTCTTCTTTTGTATTGTTTGCTCAAGGTTTATTTGAAAATGATCCTATTTGGCGAGATGAATTTAACCGAGATAATGTTCCTAGTTCTATGTATTGGAGTTATATAGTGGGAATGAGAGGGCAGGAAAGTGAATATTATACAAATAGTTCAAATAATGTATGTGTAAATAATGGTAAATTAATCATTAGGACTTTAGATGAGAAAAAAGATAAGGCTTTATGCACTTCTGGTCGAATACATACCTTAGGTAAGGTTTCGTTTTTATATGGCAGGTTGGAAATTAAGGCAAAATGTCCTACAGGAAAAGGTGTTTGGCCTGCTTTTTGGATGTTGCCGGCAGAAGAAGGTTTACCTTTTGGTGAAATTGACATAATGGAATATATTGACTGTTGGAGTTCTAAGGAGTATCAGATCAATGTCCATGTGACGGATAAAAAAAATGGGAATCGTATAAAAAAAATGAATCCTCAATTAGTGAAAGCTGATGTTTCTAAATTTCATATTTATACATTAGAATGGTACAAGGATAAACTTGTATTTTTACTTGATGGTAATTTATGTTATCAATTTGATAAAAAGGAAGGAGAAGCTTGGCCTTTTGATAAGCCATATTACTTAATTTTAAATGTTGCTTACGGTGGATGGGGTGGATCTTGTGGAATGGATGATTCTGCTTTTCCTTGTGAAATGAAAGTTGATTGGATAAGATACTATAAACTCAAAGAATGATGAAATACATTTTAGTAATAGATCATATAGCTACTGGAGGCGCGGAACGTATTTTGATTGATTACTACCACTATTTGAAACAGAATGGACATGTGCCTTATGTTTTTGTGCTTTCAGGTTATAGTGGACAAAGCAAGTGGACAGAGAATGTAGATGTATTTTATGGGTCTTGTAATGACGAAAATAATTTGATAAAGAAAACATTACAACAATTTAATCTATTTTTTAGACTAAAAAAAATTGTTGCAGATATAAAACCGGACGTCATTTTTTCTTTTCTTGAAAAAAGTAATCTACTGACGAGTCTTGTGCCTACTTCTGCTGTAAAGGTTGTTTCGGTGCATAATGTACTTTCTCTTCAATATACGAAAATTAAGTTGGGCATAGTACAGAAGTTAACTTATTGTATGATAAGGTGGATGTATAACAAGTGTAATAACGTAGTAGCTGTTTCAAAACAAGTGAAAGATGATTTGATCGTTTCTTTTGGGGTTCGGAGTGAAAATATAAATGTCATTAATAATTATGTTAATAGCAAAGATATTAAGATTAAATCTCAATGTGGAATTGATGATTTTGTTTTCTGCCCAGATAAAAAATATATAATGAATATAGGGAGGTTTTCAGAACAGAAAGCGCAATGGAAACTACTGAAGGCATTTTCGCTTTATTTGAATAAAGGTGGGTGGAATGTGTATCTTGTATTAATGGGGGAGGGAGAGTATATGGAAGAACTAAAACAATTAGCTAAAGATTTGGGAGTTTATTCACGAACTATATTCTTGCCTTTTAATTTGAATCCTTATAAATATATGGCTCACGCTGATTTGTTTGTTTTATCTAGTATATTTGAAGGATTTCCTATCGTTCTTGCAGAGGTGTCATCGTTGAGAATACCTTTTGTAGGTACAAGAAAAGCTATACCAGAAGAAATGTTTGACAACAGGTTGTTTTGGGAGGAATGTATTGTTGACAATTTAATACTAGAGAAAGATTTCACAACAATTATTCATGATGATGAGAAGCATTTAGCAAAGTTAATAGAGCGTGGTATAGATGATGATGATTTTAGGAAAAAAATATTGAATCATACCAAAATATGGGAAGAAAACAATGATAAAAGTATGCAATTCTTATTTTATGATGCAATGTGTAGGAAAGTAAGCACTAAAATATAGTGCTCTATTTTAAAAGTTACACTATTTATTCTTTACAGGAAAGTGTTATGATACCTATTTTAATTAGTCATATCTTACGAACAAATCTACGAGGTCTTGATAATCTTTTCATGGATAAAGGTAAAATATATACATTTCTAAATCCTGTTTCTTATTTGATGGCATTAGATCGTAAAGATTTGTTTGGACAGTTTGATGGTATTTTTGCCGATGGTTCCATCTTAGTGGCTGCCATAAGATTATTATATGGAATAACAGTGAAAAGACGAAGCTTTGATATGACTTCTATGGCACCGGAATTATTCCGTTTTGCCGAAAATAATGGAAAGATGTTATACATTGTTGCGTCAAAACAAGAACAGGTAGAAAAAGCTGTTGAAATATTTAAGGAACGGTATCCAAAGTTGAAGTTTATGGGTTGTCGTAATGGGTATTTTGTTTCGGAACAAGAAATGGATGCGGAAGCGAAACATATTACACAAGTTAATCCTGATTTTCTTATTGTAGGAATGGGGGCGTTGATGCAAGAACGTTTTTTGCTAAAGGTGCGTAATGCCGGATTCCAGGGTGTTGGTTTTACCTGTGGTGGTTTTATTCACCAAACTGCTAATAATGAGATTGAATACTACCCTCTATGGATAGATCGTATGAATCTGCGTTTTGTCTATCGTATGTATAAAGAGAAGCATACCCGTAAACGTTATGTACAAGCTGCCTTACTTTTTCCTGCACGCTTTTTGTGGGAGAAACTAATCTTTTCATGGTACAAAGATAGCAAACCCTTATAATTTCGCAATGCATAATTCTTTTTTAGCTTTTCTATGTTTATGTTTCTGTACTGTATTGAAGGGACAGGCATTATATGGTACTAGTGGACTATTGCATATGCCTACTGCTGATATGCAGAAGGACAAAACTGTTATGCTGGGCGGTAATGTGCTGGATAAGCATCCGCTTTCTACTTATTGGAATAATAAAAATTACACCTACACATATAATTACTATATAAATGTGACTATTTTTCCTTGGCTGGAAGTAGCATATACCTGTACCTTGGTAAAGGGAGTTAAAGGTAATTATTGGCCTGAACAGACTTGGGGAAAATTTCGTAATCAGGACCGTAATTTTTCAGGAAGGCTCCGTTTATGGAAGGAAGGCTGGTGGAAAGAATGGACTCCTCAACTTGTATTGGGAGCCAATGATCCCGGAAGTTTTGATAATAATGGTGGTGGTAATATCAATTTTAATCAAGAAGCTGGTACTCATAATTATTTCAATCGTTTTTTCTGGCTGCAACGAAACATTTGTATTTTCAGAATGTGGGGGAATTAGGGCTTCATATGGCTTATATTTATAGTAGGGCTACTGGCTTGAATTATGAAGGACCTGCATTAGGTGTTAATTTTCGGTGTTGTTTGCCTGATACTTCTTTGGGAAATAAGATATTGAATGGACTGAATTTGATGGCGGAATATGATGCACGAACCATTAATATAGGTTTTAACTATGCTGTTTGGAAAGATCGTTTTAATCTGATAGCAGAATTGAATGATGGTAAATATCTGAGTGCGGGACTTTATTTCAAAATCTGTTTGAAGTAAACAGGTATGAGAGTTGATAATGATAGCCACATATATGATCATAATTTTTTAAATCATACTACTATGACTATGAAAGACAAATTAGCATCCTACAACCACTTGATCGAGACCTTTGTGATTGTCACCGAGACCTTTCTTTGCGGTCTGCTATTCCTGCTTTTCAGCAAGCTGTCCAATGAGATGCAGTGGGATAGCCTACAGGTTGGTGGAACCACCGTTCTGCAAGTCATGCTTACACTGATGTTATGTTACGCCCTTTGCGCCATCCATTCAGGAGTAGTGCTTCACCGGAGGAAAGTGCATTCCCTTCAGATATGGAAACGTGTGTTCGAGAATATGTTCCTGTTTGTCCTCCTGGGCGGTCTGGTCCTTTCTGTAGGAAAGTATGCGGATATAGCCTCCCTGTTCATGCTGGAGTACCTTTTCCTCCTGTTTCTATGTCTTGTTTCGTTCCGTTTCACTCTTCGTCTTCTCATCAGGCTTTACCGTATGAGCAAGAAACATACGCGTTTTGTAGTACTGGTAGGAAGTACGGACAACAACCTGGAAATCTACCATGAGATGTCGGGCAGTGAAGATACAGGTTATTCGGTCGTGGGCTATTTTGACGGTCAGGCGAATCCTGCTTTCCCGGTAGAATGTCCGTATTTGGGCCAGCCGGCGCAGGTACAGGAATATCTGGAGAAACATGATTATGTACATTACCTGTTCTGCTGCCTGCCCTCAAAAGACAGAGAGGTCATTGTTTCTCTGATTGATTACTGCGAGAACCATCTGGTACATTTCTTCAGTGTGCCCAATTATCTCCACCACCGTATGTCGTTCAACATCATGGGGAACGTCCCTTACCTGGGCCTTCGCCCCGATCCCTTAAGTTGGCCGGGGAACCGCCTGCTGAAAAGAACCTTTGACATAGTAGTCTCATCGGTGTTCCTTTGTACGCTTTTTCCGGTTATTCTGATTGTGGTGGCGATAGTGACCGGATTGACCATGCCCGGCCCGCTGTTCTTCCGCCAGAAACGGAACGGGCTGAACGGCAGGGAGTTTTATTGTTACAAGTTCCGCAGTATGAAAGTAAATGCAGATGCCGACAGGATACAGGCCACAGAGCATGATCCCCGCAAGACTCGCTGGGGCAATATAATGCGTAAGACGAATATAGATGAGCTGCCCCAGTTTATCAATGTGCTGTTGGGGGATATGAGTATCGTGGGGCCTCGTCCTCACATGCTTCTCCATACGCAGGAATATTCAAGGTTGATCAATAAATATATGGTGCGGCATTTTGTGAAACCGGGTATAACGGGATGGAGCCAGGTTACGGGTTTCCGTGGGGAAACGAAGGAACTAAAAGACATGGAGGGCCGTATCCGTGGTGATATCTGGTATTTGGAGCACTGGAGCTTCGGTCTGGACATTTACATCATGTACAGGACGGTGGCGAATGTCTTCCGTGGCGAGAAGAATGCCTATTAGTAAAACGGGCTGTTCTTAACGATCCTTCTCGATGAGGGTCCTTAGTAATTTAGCAGTTAAAAAACTTTGTTTTGCAGCCTGTTATTTCCGTCTGCCGGCCGGAAATGGAACATAGCCGGCACTAATGTTAGATCAGAACCCTTGTCCTTTGTGAAAAGTGCAGGGGGAGCTCCGGGAACGAGAGCGCTTGTTCCCGGAGCTTTAATAATAAAGAAGATTATCCGATTAGGATTTATTCAGCTTTAAAAATAAACGCAGATTATATAATAACCCGTAACAGGAAGGATTTTTATTTTCTGATATTACTATATTTACTCCTAAAGAATTTTTATCTATATGATAGTCTGTTTCGGTGTGTCGGTACCGACCGGATGATCTTAGTAAAGAACTTCCCTCTGCCAGTAGTATCACTCTCTACTTGAGAGCTGAAACGAACACTGGCAAAAGGAAACCTTGGAAAAAGAAATTACCTTTCCAAATATCCGAACACCCCTTCCGCGTCAAAACACGGACAAGCCTTCGGGATGCTTCCGCTCATATCCCTATGTCCCCTTATCCGGGCACCGGGAAAGAGCTTTGCCAGACGCATCAGCAACAAGGTAAGCTGTTCTGTCTGCTCTGCGGTCCGGGTGTCTGCCGGATGTCCGTCCGCATCCAGACCGCCCTCGTAGCAGATGCCGATGCTGCAACGGTTCCAGGGACGGCAGTGTGCCCCCACTTCCAGCAGTTTGCGGTGCTGGGTGATGGTGCCGTCGCGACGGATATAGAAGTGGTAACCTACAGTCCGGAAACCACGGGTCTTATGGTCACGAAGTAATTGCTCGGCAGTATAGTCTTTGTCACAACGTGTGGCGCTACAGTGGAGGATGAGGTATCGCACTGATTCGCGTCCTTGCATCAGCGCTCCGTCCTCTACGGTGAGGAGTTGGCGTTTCGTTCTTCATTTCTTCCTCACCGATTATCATTGGGAATGTTTCTTGTATCATAATAAATTGAGATTTGGAAAATGTTGTGTTTGTTCTTTAGATGAGGGATGCGCAACTGGTAATGCCCAAAGCGGTGAGTGCCGCGATGGCTGCCTGGATAACTGCCCGGAGAATTTGTGTCCAGGTGATTTTCTTGGATTCGTGGTTGGATTTATTCATGGAAATATCTGTTTTTTGTCAGTTTAAAATGCGAATGGAACAAAAGGAGGTTACGGAACTGGCGGACGGACACGGGGGAGTGAAAGAAGAATCCGTGTCGCCCGTGTTCCATAATCACATCATGCTATCTCTGTGGAGCGGAACAAGCCGGTCAGATATTCTCGTCTGCCGGTTCACCGGAAGCGGCTGGAATGCGGGAGGCGTCAGCATCGTCAGCGGCAATGCCGGCGGCAGAAGAATTGCCTGTCAGGTCTACCGTAGTCTTTCCGGCCTTCAATGCCTTCACTACTTCGGCGGCTGCCTTGCGCGTGGGAACCAGTTGGAATTCGGCATCTTGGCGCAGGTTGTTGAAACGGACGCCCGGAGCCCACAGTACGTTCACCTCGGTGATGTTCTCCACAGTGAACTCTGCCATCGAATGGGCGCCGAGGCTTCGGATACTGTTCGAAAATACGCCCAGATCGCCCATCTGTATCTGCTGTCCGTTCAACAACTGCTCGCGCAGGCAGTCCACGGCAAGAATAAGGATGGCTTGGATATCGGCGCGCGAGTATACACATCCGTGGCTGGCAATGTGGTAACAGAACTTGTCCAGTGTCATTACTTGTGAGTACTGGGCGTTGGCATACGCCTTCTTGGCCGCGTCTTTGTCGGTGGGGTTACCACGCATGCAGGTGCTGTAGTTGATCATGATAAATAGGGTTTTAAGAGATGAAAAATAAAAAATGAATTTCGTCAGTGAAGAGGGAGAATACTTTACTTTTCTTGCGGATTGCACGTAGGTAACGTGTAAGGCTGAAGGTTAGTAACGTATGGGGTTACATGTTAGTAACATGCTAGGCCGAAGGTTAGTAACGTATCGGCTCCCTCATTGTTGACATTGCAAAGATAGGTACTGTGAAATGCGTGCTGACGCTTTATGACACCTTGTGGCACTTTATGGCTTTCATCCTGTTCCAAAGAGCTTGCAGGGCTATCCGGGGCTGCCTAGATGCCGGTTGATCAGTGTCACCTGGCGGCTCGTGAAGACTTTTTGCGAGGTATGGTAACCCGTTGCGGATAACTCTTCCATCAAAGGGGGACAGCCGTTTATCCACCTCATCAGATGCCGGGTGGCTATCCGGGGATTTGAACCGGGAAAATAGAGCAGAGCCAGGCTACCTTTTGTCATGGATGGGAAATAAAGGAAATCTTTCATATTTATACATTTTAAATTCAGGAATCTTGCAAACTTGCAGAACTTGCACTCTCTCTCACACCCACACACGTACGTGTGTGCATGCGCGCGTTGAATTCGTATTCGCCACGCCCCACTTTGACCAGCTGTCCGCGTTCGGTCATACGTTTCAGCAGCGAGTCCACCGAGCCTGCCGGAACTCCTACCTGTTCTCCTTTGTCGATGGCTTCGTTGCGGGTGAAGCGCAGGGGAAGGCAGTCGAACAGGGTTTCGGGAGTCATGTTCGCCGATGGTGCGGTGGGGGTTCCTGCGGGCAGGAGCGAGAGAATGTGGCATGCATGGCGGTACAGAGGTTCCACCAGGGCCAGCACGGCATAAAAGTCGTCGGTGCGGATGGAGAGATTGAATTGCGGTACGATTCCGTCTGCTATGTTTTCTTGTGGAATATGGGCCGACGGGGTCAGTCCGGGACAGTCCAGCAGGGTACGCACGATGTTTTCCTGTGGTTCACCGCTCCTTTCGCCTCCCGGCAGCAGGGATTCCAAAGAGCGCAGCAGGGCGATAATGCTTATGATGCGGAAGATATTGATGGCAATACGGGTTACGGCGCTTTTCATCTGGTTACCGTGAATGGCGGAGGCTCGTCCGAATACACGGGCAAAGTGGAAGTTGAATATCTCTTTTTGCTCGTGGGTGAGCTTCATGTTGATGTTGCTCACCGAAGCGGTGATGGCGTCCAGCACTTCTTTCCATTGTGCCCCCCATTCCAGGAAACGGGAGTCATAGTCTGTATCCGCTTCATTGAACTGGTCTTCCCATTCTTCAATGGCAGGCATATAGTAGAACAGCTGGCGAGAGAACAATCCGTTTTCGGCCGATGGGATAAGGGGCTTGATTTGTGCAGGCGTGCCGCTGAGAAGTACGCAGAGGAACGTGACGTTACATTCGCGGTATTCGTGATTGGTGCGCCGGTTGTAGGCCAGCCGGTCATGGTCGAAACATTTCCGGAGGAGGTCGCTCCAGTGTCCGTGGTCGCCTCCAATGGCGGTGCTCACGGTGTCGGCCTCGGTTTCGCATATCAGTCCTACGCCTCCGGAGTCCATCAGGTTTTCCTGTATGCCTGTACCGGTATTGTCGCCGGCTATGAGGAGCATTTTCAGCTGGGGCTGTTCGGGTTCGGGGGTATTTGCCTTTTCCTTCCCCAAAGTGTCCCATTTGGTCTTTTCCATGCGGTAGGTCTTTATTTTTCCCGGTAGGTGTCCAGCAGCGCGTTGTGTATGGGTTCTGCCAAACGGCGTACCCAGGTCAGCGCACCTTTGCCGGAAGCGGGAGGCGCGGTGACGAACACTTGCAGACAGGGATACTTGTGCTTTCGTCCGTACACAAAACTTACCAGTTTGTTGAGGGTGCTTCCCAGCACGGTTGCCGCACCCAGCAGCAGGATATCCCGTTGGGCGGGAGAGTTACCGCAGTCTATGATTCCTTGCAGGAAGGCGGGCCAGCGGTAGTCGGGGAAAGAGGGAAGTCGGGCAGGGAGGATGGTCTTGGACACGCCGTCGGACAGGGGGGAGGCTGGGTCCGTGAAAACGGCATCGGGCGGAGTCCCGTCGGAAGCATCCGGATGGGCATTATAGGATACGCGCGCACGTGTGTGGGTGTGGAGAGACTGCAAGTTCTGCAAGTTTGCAAGTTTCGGGTCCATTTTCACCCCGGCCACCTCTGCCAGATGGAAGACGGTTCCCAGGGAATTTCTGCCTGTTCCTTTGGTCAGGGCATGTCCGTACAGTTTGTCTGCTTCATCGTGGTGGTACTTTTCGGATATGCGGCAGATGCGGTGGAACCGGGTGCGTCCTTCTTCTCCGCAACTGTTGGCTATGGCAAAGGCCAGCGGCATATATTCCTGATAGGTGGGGGCCACATTGACTCCCGCTTGTTCGATGGCTGTTACCAGCTGTTCCAAGATAGAAATAGAATCGTTCATTTTTTAATATTTATGGTTATTGATTTTCGCTTCTCCGTCGTGCGACAGAAAACAGGCTCTGGACAAGTCGGCATTGGCCCTGTCCACTTTCAGCTCGTATTTCCATTCCAGATACTCCCATGCGGTGTGCAGGGCATTGTCGAAGGATTCTTCCACGCTCAGGAAAGGGTTTATGCGGTAAGGGATAAACAGTTTTACTCCCTGGTTTCCGGGGCTGACAAAGGAAAGTACGGGGTGCAGCACTTCATCGGCAAAGAGGCGGTCGCGCCACATTGCCGCTTCTTCGGTGGAAGCCAGTTCGTCAATATCTATGACAAAGAGGCCCGAAGGAACTTGCATGCATTGCTCTTTGCAGTAAGAGAAGATACCTGCCGGAGTGACATACGGTAAAAGGGTCTGTTTATTCTTTCGGAACACTTGCTTGTCTCCGAGTCCGGCTCTGACTTTACGCGTCAGTTCTTCCAGTTGCGGATTGGTGCTGATGTAGGTATGAAGCCCTGCCACACTGCATATACATGTGGGTATTTTATTGGTGACGGGTGCATTGAAAAATGACATGATGTATTCTTTCATAAAAGAAATTGATTTTGATTTATCTGCACAAATATACGGGTAGGGAATGACGTATGGAAATCGGTTCATAACCGTTTACTATCTGTTTACTATTGGTGCATGCTATTGATTATATATTGATAAAATATGGATTTTGATTAACGATCTGTTGATAATAATTAAAGAATAGAGAAAAGAAATAGTATATGAATGAAAAACCTGATATGATGATAAATATTTATGGCGGAAACAATCTGATTGCCCCTGTGGCGTCTTCCGCCATTCAGAACTTTTATGGCGACCGGGGTGATGAGGCCGCCGACCAACCGGAAGATTCTGAGAAAACGGAGAGTACAGAAAGTGTGACGGATGAGAAGCCGGCACAGGAGCCGGCGGAACTGTCGGATGATGAATTTTACGTATCGGTCTATATACCCGATATAAAGGTGATGAGGGCTTACAAGATACTTTTGGGAGAGTGTACCACGGCACGCGAACTGGCGGTGGTGGTAGGAAAGATGCTGGCCGATGAGAACTGTAGGAATGTAGACAAACACACGGTGGTGAAAGCGGCTTTCATCAAGTCGTTGCTACCTTTTGCCAAACGGCTTGTGTCGGGCGGTACGATAGCCAATATACGGGCGCAGATTAATAATATGCTGGCTAGTAAATAATTTTTTCAGTTATCCTCTTACTCCATTGGCACGTTAGCAAATCGGCAAATTATTTATGTTGCGGGATTATCAGATAGAGATGAAAACACGTCTGATGGAAGCGTGGAAAGCTCACCGGAGTGTGATGGTGCAGATGCCTACCGGTACGGGCAAGACACATTTGCTGGCATCTGTGGTCAGTGAGTTCGTGTCTTCTGCCGGCAGCGGGGTATGGCTTATTGCCCATCGTAGGGAACTGGTGGCGCAAATGGAGGAAACGCTGGCTAAATATGGTATCCGGAGGGAGGATACTCCGGTCAGGGTGATGTCTGTCCAATGGCTGTCCCGGCACTGGAATGAGGCGGGTGATGCTCCGGGACTGATTGTGATAGACGAGGCTCATCATGCCTTGGCCGCTTCTTACACGGAGATGTGGAAGCGTTATCCTGCCGCAAAGAAACTGGGTGTGACTGCCACACCTTGCCGCCTGAACCGTAGGGGGTTCACGGAACTGTTCGAGGTACTGGTTACTTCGTGGAGTATTGCCGAGTTTATTGAAAAAGGCGTGTTGTCTGTGTTCGATTATGTATCCATCCGTCCCGGCAGCGAGGAGCAGCGGCTCATTGACGGTCTGGAGAAACGGGGGCCGATGGGGATTATCAGGTGAAAGAGATGGATGCGGTACTGAACAGGCGTCCCGGTATCGAGCGCCTGTACCGCAGTGTCAGGCAGTTTGCTTCCGGCAAGAAGGGGATGGTGTATGCCATCAGCATTGAACATGCCCGGCGGATAGCGGAGTATTACAGCAGGCGGGGAGTGAATGCGGTGGCTGTGGACAGCAAGACTCCTGCTATGGAACGCAAGCGGATGGTGGAGGAGTTCAGACATGGAAAAATCGAGGTGCTGGTGAATGTGGATGTATTCAGCGAGGGGTTCGACTGTCCCGATGTGGAGTTTGTACAACTGGCCCGTCCTACTTTGTCACTGGCTAAATATTTGCAGCAGGTAGGGCGCGGATTGCGGAGATCGGAGGGCAAGGAGGCGTGTATGCTGATAGACAATGTGGGGCTGTACCGCATTTTCGGGCTTCCTACACAGCGATGGAACTGGGATGCTATGTTCCGGGGACGGATGGCGGGAAAGGGGAGTTTGCCCGGACGGATGAATTGTGATGCTTCCGTTACTGCTTTTCCGGTGGTGGAAAGGCCGGCTGAAGCCGGTGGGGACTTGGTGATGGTTATGGAGCACGGGCGTTTGCTTTCTTCCATCAGAGAGCAGGCTTTGCCGGATGAGAAGGAGCAGTCACCGTCATGCAGGTTGAGGGCATTTGTAGATAAGGAAACAGGTCTTTGGGGATTGGAAAAGGGAGATGAGATGCTGCCGGACGTTTCGTTTAAAGAGATTTTGAGTATCAAAGGACGTTTTGCCGTAGGGAGGCTTCGGAACGGGTGTGTCCGGGTACTGGATGATACGGGGGCTTTGGTGGCCGAACTGGGGCATTGCTGTGAGGTGAGGTTGCTGAAAGATGATTTGTTGCAAGTCCGTCATGCCGGGAATTCGGTGTCTTATGTGGATTTACGGAACGGCCGGTGTTATGCTGTCCGCCCGCGTGTCCTCAGATACGGGAGCATAGAATTGTTACAGGTGAACCGTACTTATTACAGCAGGACAAGGCAGGTGTATGCCAATACATGCGGGTTGCCTTCTTCGTCCATTGTGTGGATGGGGTTTTATGTGAAGATGTACGATGGCAGAGTGCCTTCCCGATGCCGCCGCATGGAAGATGGAGGCTTTTGTTGTGAACCGCAGGTTTGTCTGTTGGAAGGGGATGAGGAGCGTGCTTATTATCTGAGCGGACGGTTGCCGGATCAAAGTATTGTGGTGATGGATGAGGAGGGACGGTATTATCATGTGGAGAAAGGACATGGAAAGCGTTATGTGGCTTGTAACCGTCCGTCGGACCGGAGTGAGGATTTTGATGAGGCGGTGGCATTGCTCCGAAGGCAGGCGGACGAGCGTGTGGAGAAACATTTGCAGGAGGAAAAGTGCGAGACTGAACGGAAACGGCAGCGTATAATCAGCAGGAGTGTGGAGGCCGTACCTTTTCAGATAGGAGTGAAATGGGGGTTGAGGACAGCGGAGCAGATTTTGATTCCACCTGTCTATCGGAGAATATTGCGTCCGGTGGGTGGTTATTGCGCCTATCAGGACAGCTCCTGCCAGTGGGGGGTGCTGACTGTAGACGGAAGGATCATTATCCGGGCCCGGTATATGGAGGTGGAGATAGACAGGGATGGAACGGCGCGTCTTACTTTGGTTCCGGGGAAGATGGAAACGGTGAAGCTGAAGGATTAATAGGATAAAAAGCAGGGGATAACTTTTTGTCAGACCGATATTTAGCGATGGAATACGGATCATTATGAAAAGTTTTGTAACTTTGCATCCGATTTTAAAAAAGGAGATATTGATATGGAATTACCTGATGACCCGATGATGCTTTTCAGCATGGTGAATATGAAACTTCGTGACTGCTATCATTCGCTGGACGAGCTTTGTGATGATATGAATGTAGACAAGGAGCTGTTGGTGAAAAAATTGAAGGCGGCCGGATTTGAGTATAGTAAGGAAAACAACAAGTTTTGGTAGATAGAGGGATCAGCCCGTTCCGGAAGAATGCTTGGGACGGGCTGATTTTTTTATTGAGATACCTATTGTTGATTATTTTTGTATAAGTCCTGTTTCCGGTATTGCAACAGGGATGTTCCGGTATGCCGCTTGAAGAAACGTCTTAAGGTGGCAAGATTGGCAAACCGGGTTCTTTGAACGATTTCCTGTATGCTGATGGATGGATTCTCCAATAATGCGTAAATCTCTTGCAGGGTATAATGTATAATCCATTCTTTGGGGGATTTTCCACTTACCAGAGTCAAGGCTTCAGTCAGGTATTTGGAGGAAACATGCAACTTTTCGGCATAGAACGCCACTTCTTTGTTTTCTTTGTAATGCTTTAACAGCAAATCCAGAAAAAAGTATCCGATTTCTTCTTTATGCAAGGTGGTGACTTTATGTTCTTTTACTGTGCTGTAATAGTCTGCATAAAGTTCCAGAAAAGGTAATTTCAGCAGATTGGTAATAGATTCTTTTGTAAATAAATAAGTTGGAGAAGTAGCTCTGTTGTATAGTAACCGGAAATAGAGGGAGAACTGTTCCGCTTTCTCTTGGGATAGCGAATAGATGCAGTGGGTTTGGGTGTAGGTATGAAAACCGGTCGGAAAACGTTTGATACTTCCATTGATCACGTCATAAAAAAGGGCATTTGAAAAAGTACAATAATCGATGGTGAAAGTCAGACTGGATTTTATAAATGAAACCAAGAATCCCGGCATGAAAATAAGAATGTCGTTTGCACAAATAACATATTTCCGGAGACCAATCTGGATCTCGGCATTCCCTTCAGTACACATACCCAAAACTCCTTCCGGCAGATAAGAGGGGTATTTGCTGAAAGGCACTGTGTGCGCATCCATATAAATACTGAAATCTTGATCGGACAGTCCTTCTTTGGTATCCTGTGGTTTTGGGGTATTATATAACATACTTTGTATCAGCTCTAGGTTCACAAAATTAGAATTTAATGATACATTCCGCCGGAAGTAGTGGACATAAGGGAAAATAAAACGGAAAAAAACTACGTGTATTTGATTTTTTTAATATAATGATAGGAGAACAATTTTAGCTTCCCGTAAGTTGTAGGAGAACACGGAAAATTATTCTTTTTTACAGAAAGAAGGGTGAATTCAAAAAGATCGTTTGATTTGTTTTTGAATTCACCCTTTATGAATGGAGCGGAGTTATTTTTGCGCCAGTAATTTGGCTATGGCACGGTCGGGTTTCCCGGTTTCTGTCAGGGGAAGTTTGAATACCGGAACAAAACGTTTGGGACGCCAGTAGGGAGGTAATTGATGTGTGCAGGTCTGTTCTATGTCGTCGGGCAGTTGCCCTTCGGTAAGCAGCACAATGATTTCTCCGAATTTTTCGTCGGGAGCGGAGGTGATCAAGAAAGGAACGGACAGGTGTTCTTTCAATGCGGCCTCTACTTGTTCTATCTGCACTTTCACTCCTCCGGTATTGATCGTATTGTCTTTTCTGCCTAGAATGCGGAATTGGTTCTGTCCGTTTATCTCGGCTATGTCATTGGTCACCAGTTCTTTTCCGCAAATTTCGGGAGCGTATATCACCAAGGTGTTTTCTTTACTCAGACGGATCTGTATGCTCTCGAAAGGGGTGTACCAGTCTGAAGCTTCAGGACCGTTCAGTCTGCGTAGGGCAATGTGTGATAAGGTTTCGGTCATGCCGTAAGTAGACCATACGGCATGGGGGAAATCTTTTAACGCAGCGTTCAATTGGGAGTCGATAGGACCACCTCCGATAATGAGGTGCCTGATTTGTTGCAATATCGCTCTCTCTTCGGGAACTTGCAGTGAGTTATAGACTTGCATGGGGATCATGGCGGCAAAGACGGGGGCTTTTGTCAGGTTTTTTAAAGGATGCCCGGATGGAGTGACAGGCAGCAAGTCCAGTCCCGCTACTAAGGCACGTACTACCACCATTTTTCCGGCAATGTATTGCAAGGGCATACAGAGCAGGGCGGAATCTTCTTTTTGTAGTCCGAGGAAGGAACAGGTGAGGCAGGCGCTTTCCATCATGCGTTCTTTTTCTACATACAGTTCCTTGGGTTTGCCAGTGGAGCCTGAAGTATGTACCAGCAGGGTGTCTGCCGGGTCAAACCATTCGGAAAGAAAGGAGAAAAGTTCCTGCCGGAAACTTCGGTTGTCGGCAGGGATATTCATTCTTACCATTTCAATTTCCCAATTGGAGTAGGGGATGCTTTCTATCAGAATGGTTTGTTTGTTTCTATTGGTGCAGAATTTTGTCATTGTTTCAGCCAGTTTAGTAAATCGGGTTCTTGTTCTTCGGGGTGGAACCAAAGGCAGTCACCTTCGATGTGAAGCGGATAGTCTATATTGTCGGTAAACAGCAAGCCGGTACCTAGTCCTTGGGGGAGGGCGGGCTGCAAGGTGGCACACCATTGTGCGATGGCATTCAGTCCGATATTGGACTCCAGAGCGGAAGTGACCCATGAGCCGATGCCTCTTTCAGCCGCCAGTTCCATCCATTCTTCGGAGCCGCTGATTCCTCCATGTAGAGAAGGTTTCAGGATAATGTACTGAGGACGGATGGTTTCCAGCAATTCTATTTTCCAGTCGCGCCGGTTGATGCCTATCAGCTCTTCATCCAGTGCAATGGGAAAGGGGGTGGCGGCACAGAGTCGGGCCATTTCATCCCATTGTCCCGCACGGATGGGCTGTTCGATGGAATGGAGCTGGAATTCGGAAAGACGATGTAACTTTTCGAGGGCATCGGTAGGAGAGAAAGCACCGTTGGCATCTACACGCAGTTCGATTTGGGTTGGGGTGAAATGCCGGCGGATGTGCGCCAGCAGCTCCAGTTCCTTTTCAAAGTCGATAGCGCCTATTTTGAGTTTGATGCAGCGGAAACCTTGCTGCATCTTTTCCCCGATGCGCCGGTACATCTCGTCAAAGTTTCCCATCCAGATGAGTCCGTTGATGGGGATACCCTCTTTGCCTTTGCTGAACGGGGTGTGCCAGAATTGCAGGCTGCGTGCCCGGAAATGCAGCAGGGCGGTTTCCATACCGAACAGGATGGACGGATAGGGAAGCAAGGCTTCCCGGTCTATTTCCCCGTTCTTTTCCAGGTTCTTGCAGGCAGTGGCCAACACCTCGTCGTATGAGGGGATATCATCACAGCTCAGGGCAGGGAGAGGGGCGCATTCACCCACGCCATAGTGGCAGCTGCCGATGTCGGTGAGGAGGATGTACCATACATCCCGGGTAGTATATACTCCTCTGGAAGTACCGGCAGGTTTGCTTGAAGTTGTTAATTAATTGTTTTTTTATAATTTGGGTTTGGAACATTTTTTTTATGTGTAGTTGGTTTGGTATATTTATCCCTGACAATCTCAAAGGCGCGTTGGACCCATGTGTATATGCTCGTGTCGGGAATATCACCATCAAAATTAAGTTGAAGCCAATGTTTCAGACTTTGGTTGATGGGATTGCCGACTGAAACATGTCTCTCTTTTATATACTCAATTTCGTCCGAAGTAGATTTGACATTGACAAAAGTGAAATTGTCAATGTCTATAAAACAGAACATGTGTCCATAAACATAAAAGGCAAGGATGGAATCATATCTTGCAGCAAATTTGCCAAATGGCATCTTTTCGGAAACGTCACCTAACGAAAGACAATATTTTCTGAATTCTTCAATGTCCATGCTTTGAATTTGTAGTTTGTTTATGGGAACTTCGGATAATCCTGGAACCGTGGCTTGCGTTTTTCCAAAAATGCCTTCCCTCCTTCCTGCGCTTCCTCTGTCATGTAATACAGCATGGTGGCATCTCCGGCAAGTTCTTGTATGCCGGCTTGTCCGTCCAGTTCGGCATTCAGTCCGGCTTTGATCATACGAAGAGCGAGCGGGCTGTGCTCCATCATCTTTTCTGCCCATGCCACGGTTTCGTCTTCCAGGCGGTCGAAAGGAACGACTGTATTGACTAATCCCATTTCCAGTGCTTCCTGTGCGGAGTATTGACGGCAAAGGAACCATATTTCACGGGCTTTCTTCTGCCCTACGATGCGTGCCAGATAGGAAGAGCCGAATCCGGCGTCGAAGCTGCCTACCTTGGGACCTGTCTGTCCGAAAATGGCATTTTCTGAGGCAATGGTCAGATCGCATACCACATGCAGCACATGGCCGCCGCCGATGGCGTAACCGTTTACCATGGCGATGACCGGTTTTGGCAGTGACCGGATTTGCTTTTGTACGTCCAGCACATTCAGACGGGGAACTCCATCTGTGCCGATATAACCGCCATGACCTTTTACGTGCATATCTCCCCCGCTGCAGAAGGCTTTGTCGCCTGCTCCGGTCAGAACCACTACATTGATATCCTGGCACTCGCGGCAGTAATACAGGGCGTCGCTGATTTCCGAAGTAGTGGTGGGGGTGAACGCGTTGCGGTAACGCGGACGGTTGATGGTGATTTTCGCTATTCCGTTGTAAAAGTCAAACAGAATATCTTGATATTCTTTGATGGTTTTCCATTTTCTTGTTTCCATTATTCATTTTTATTTTTAAGTCCGTGATAATATTCTCTTAATAGGGTGGTGTCTTTTTCCTTGTCGGTAAACACCTCCAGCAGCATGGGTTGCATCCTTGTCTCGGGTGAGGTGAATGGCTGCATCGCTTCTTCCAGCTCTTCTTCTCCGGTCACTTTCATGTAAATAAAGCCACGTTCTTCCGCCCAGCCTTTGGCGGTGGTGTAATGCTCGGCTGTGATAAACTCCCGGGAACGGCTTGATTTGTCCATTCCAGGCAGGGTATGGAATATTTCTCCTCCTTCGTTATTCAGTAACAGGATGCGGATGTTGGCACCGTAATTTTGATTCCACAGTGCGTTCATATCATAGAAGAAGCTCAAGTCGCCTATGATGATGAAATTCAGCTTGCTGGAAGCGGCGGCATAACCGATGGCGGTGGACAGGGAGCCTTCTATGCCGTTCACGCCCCGGTTGCAACAGATTTCCACCCGGGGAGGAACTGTAAATAACTGTGCATAGCGCACGGTGGAGCTGTTTGCCAGATGCAGGGCACAGGGTTCGGGTAATGCCTGAATGAGTTTTCCGATAACGGAGATTTCGGAATAAGCAAGATCCGGCATCGGAATGGTTTTGCAATAGTTTTCCCACATCAGCGGATAATGGGTCGGTTTGTTGTCCAGCAGGAAAGCTATTTTTTCCAAGAACTCAAACGGATCCATCTCGATGACGGTGGTCAGGCAACCGTATAAATCGGCTATCTTCCCGTCGGCGGCAACATGCCAATGTTCGCGCGGGGGATGATTGCGCAGGTATTTCTTCAATTGCTTGGATACGATATGTCCGCCGTAGGTAATCAGTATTTCGGGGGCCATGTCTTCCTGGCGCTCCGGCGTCATGGAATAAACGGCGGCGTCGAAATTCTTGATAGGAATGCCGGGGATGGTCTGGTTGCCCAGATGTTCCGTCAACCAGGCGAAATGTTTATAAAGCGGTTTCACATATTTTTTCTCGAACAGGTAAATCAGATTCATCTGGCCTACCACGACCATGCGCTTGTTGTACTTGTTCAGCCGTTCGATCAGTTCCTTATAGTCACGGTCGTACACGCTCAGTCCCTGATAACGGGTGATGACACGTGCCTCGGGAAGTGTTTTGGCGGTGAAGCGGTAGATGGGTTCGGAAATGGGTACATTGATATGTACGGGTCCTTTGCCGTGGTGGGTGGTTTCCAGTATGGCTTCGTTGATGAGGCGGTTGCAAAACCATTCGTCTTCCTCTGTATGTACTTCGGGCAGGTTGACAGACATCTTGACTAACGTTCCGAACACATGGGGCTGGGGCAGGGTTTGTCCGTCCATTTGTCCTATCCAGGCGGCGGGGCGGTCGGCAGAAATGACAATCAGAGGTACTTGTTGGTAAAAAGCTTCGGCTACGGCAGGGTGCAGGTTCAGCAGGGCCGAACCGGAGGTGCAGCATACTGCGGCAGGACCTCCCCCTTGTAAAGATAGGCCGATAGCAAAAAAACCGGCACTGCGTTCATCGGTTACAGAATAACAAGTGAAGTCCTCTATATTGGCCAGAGTGTGTACGATGGCAGCATTACGGCTGCCGGGACAAAGCACTATTTTCCGCACACCGTGCGCTTTGAGAAGTGCCACCAACTGAAGTATGTTCTTTTTGTCTGAATACATTATTCTTCTACTTTAATTGTTTCCATTTGTTTACTTATAAAGTCAGGATGAAGGATGCTCCGCATCGTATTCATCTTGTCTCCCGTTTCCACCCATTCCGATTCTACTTCCGAGGAAGCCAGTATTCCTCCTCCTGCATACAGGATGGCTTCACCCGGCTTTATTTCCATGCAGCGCAGATTGACGTAGATATCGGTATGTCCCTCTGTGTCCAGCCATCCGGTGAATCCGGAATAATAACTGCGGTCGTACCCTTCGTTGTTCAGAATAAACCGGAAAGCCTCCTCTTTGGGCAGGCCGCAGACGGCGGGAGTGGGATGGAGTTCTTGCAATAAATCGCCTATATGGTCTGTATTTTTCAACAAGAAATAAAAATCAGTCTTGAGGTGTACCAATTGTCCGGCACGGGCGGTATAGGGACCTTTCTCCGTCATCTTGTTGCCGAATTTTTTGGCGATCCGGCGGATATAATCAGCCACATAGCCCTGTTCTTCTTGGTTCTTCTTGTCCCAGTTTGTCGGCATCACTTCGTCCTGCATCGGCATTGTACCAGCCAGGGCCACGGTGTGCCATTCTTTGCCTTGTCCGCTTAATAAGATTTCCGGTGTGCTGCCCAGCCAGGTTCCGGAAGCGGGGGTGTGGCATAGGTAAATCATCATGCGCGGATAATTGTTACAGGCCCGGACAAAAGCGCCAAGTGGTGAAAAATCATCTCCGATATGTCTGGCGGAAGAACGTGACAGAACCAATTTCTGAAACTGCTTCTCTTGTAAGGGAGTGATGAAACGCCCGAATGCGCGGGTATATTGTTCTTTATCCGTTTCTTCGGAAACAAAAGGAGAGAGTTCATTCTGCCGGCTTTTGCAGGTGAGCAGGGTATCCACACATTCCAGTGAAGACAGTGCTTCGCTGATTTCGTTCCAGTCGTATGCCGTGACATCCGGACGGATAAGTACCAAGGGATGTTCCTTCGATATCCGGAAAGGAGCCATGACAAATCCCTTTTTTTCATTCAGTTCTTGAATGTCCGCTAATTGTTCCACATCGCCCGAGGTTTGCAATACCAGGTAGCATTCGTCTGTCCAAGGTAACCGGTAGAGGGCGAAACCGAGGTGGCTATGTGTCAGGCAATCCAATAATTTTTGCGTATGTATATCTGGTAGATTCATTTCTTTTTCAGTATGAAATTAACGACACGAACAGTAGAAACCAGTTCTCCCTGTGGAGTGGTGATATCTATATTCCATATATGCGAGGATCTGCCGCGGTGAATCAGTTTGCCGGTGGCGAATACTTTGCCTCCGACGGGTACGGCCGACAGATGATTTCCACTTACTTGTACTCCGCAGGCATATTCGCCTTCCCGGCATAGCGACATGGAGCCATGTCCTGCCACAATCTCGGCCAGAGCCAGTGACGCGCCGCCGTTCAACATACCAAAGGGTTGTGAAGTACGATGGTCTACAGGCATTTCGGCATGTACCGCATTCTCGGTGGGGGGTAGAAACCGGATACCCAGATGTTCCGCCATCGAATTCGAATAATCAGGTTTGCAGGTTATTTCTTCCATCATTTGTATGTCTGTTCTTTTCTATAGGGCTACAAAAATACATAAATTTTAGATGAAAATGTCGCTAATGTTGTTCTTTTAAGAACAAAAACATTCGGGGTTTGTTTCTATTTTCGGAATATATTTTTATTTTGCAAAAAGAATTCGTACAAATGCAACAACGAATGAATAAAACAATAATTTAATACCTATGCTCATTACGATTATTATCCTTGTACTGTCCGCAGTATTTTTTGTAAATGGCAAGATACGGTCGGATCTTGTGGCTCTTTGTGCTTTAGTGGCTTTGTTGATTTTTCAGATATTGACGCCTGACGAGGCTTTGTCCGGATTCTCCAATTCGGTCGTCATTATGATGGTGGGGCTGTTTGTGGTTGGCGGAGCGATTTTTCAGACGGGACTTGCCAAAATGATCAGTTCACACATTCTGAAATTAGCGGGTAAGAGTGAATTGAAATTATTCTTGCTTGTAATGTTGGTGACTTCTGCTATCGGGGCTTTTGTGAGCAACACAGGTACGGTGGCTCTGATGTTGCCTATCGTGGTCAGTCTGGCAGTCAGTGCCAACATGAATCCCAGTCGTTTGCTTATGCCGTTGGCGTTTGCCAGCAGTATGGGAGGTATGATGACACTGATTGGTACGCCGCCCAACCTTGTTATTCAAAATGCGTTGACTTCGGCCGGTTTTCCTCCGCTTTCGTTCTTCTCTTTTTTTTCCGGTAGGGATTATTTGTGTGGCAGTGGGTACTTTGGTGTTGCTTCCGCTCAGTAAATGGTTTCTTTCGAAACGGGGGAAAAACGGAGACAACAATGTTCATTCGGGCAAATCCCTGAAACAGTTGGTGAAGGAATATGGGCTATCCAGTAATTTGTTCCGGTTGAGGGTGGTCGGTGACTCCCGGCTGCATGGAAAGACGATTATAGAGTTGGATATCCGGCGCAAGTATGGATTGAATATACTGGAGGTGCGTCGTGGGGATATGTCACAACACCGCTTCCTGAAAACAATTACTCAGAAGCTGGCCGATCCCGGTACGGTTCTTCAGAAAGAGGATATTCTGTATGTGACGGGGGATTTTGAGAAAATAAAGTTGTTTGCCGAAGATTATCTGCTGGAGATGCTGGACGAGCATACTACCGAAGAAGCGAAAAACTCAGCCAATTCATTGGATTTTTATGACATAGGTATTGCTGAAATCGTTTTGATGCCTTCCTCCAATCTGATAAACCAGACGATAAAGGGGGCGGGCTTTCGTGATAAGTTTAATGTGAATGTACTGGGTATCCGCCGGAAGAAGGAATATTTGTTGCAGGACTTGGGCAATGAGCGGATTCATAGCGGGGATGTGTTGCTGGTGCAGGGTACATGGAACAATATCGCCCGGCTGAGCAAGGAAGATGCCGACTGGGTGGTACTGGGACAACCGCTGGCCGAGGCTGCGAAGGTCACGCTGGATTACAAAGCACCGGTAGCTGCGGTTATCATGGTGCTGATGGTGGCAATGATGGTGTTCGACTTCATTCCGGTAGCTCCGGTGACGGCGGTGATGATTGCGGGTATCCTGATGGTACTGACAGGATGTTTCCGCAATGTGGAGGCGGCTTACAAAACCATTAACTGGGAAAGCATCGTACTCATTGCGGCCATGCTGCCTATGTCGCTGGCATTGGAAAAAACAGGGGCTTCCGAATACATTTCGAACAGTCTGGTCAGTGAACTGGGAACATACGGACCGTTGGCGCTGATGGCGGGTATTTATTTCACTACTTCCCTGATGACGATGTTTATCAGCAACACGGCTACCGCAGTGCTTCTGGCTCCTATCGCGATGCAAAGTGCAACACAGATAGGGGTAAGTCCCGTACCTTTTCTCTTTGCGGTGACACTGGGGGCAAGTATGTGTTTCGCTTCTCCATTCTCCACTCCGCCCAATGCGCTGGTGATGCCCGCCGGACAATATACCTTTATGGATTATGTAAAGGTAGGGCTGCCGTTGCAGATTATTATGGGCATTGTCATGGTGCTGGTACTTCCTTTGCTGTTTCCTTTTTAAGTTGTTTATAATATATGATGCCGATGACGTCCGCTATAAACCATCCGATAGGAATAGACCACCAGATTCCGATGACCCCGATGGCAGGAATGCCGGCAAGCCAATAGGAAAGGGCTACACGGGTTCCCAACGATACCACTGTGAGCACTACGGACATTCCCGGCATACGGATGGCACGATAATATCCGTATAACAGGAACAAAATCCCGATTCCGCAATAAAACGCTCCCTCGATGCGTAAATAACTGATACCGATGTTCAGAATTTCCGTTTCGTGGGGGCGGACAAAAATCAGCATCAATGGTTTGGCGAATAAAAAGACCAGAATGGAAATGACCAGAGAGAAGAGAACGGTGGTAATCAAGGCACTTTTCACTCCTTTGCGGATCCGTTCCTCTTTTCTCGCTCCGAAGTTCTGGGCAATAAAGGTGGAAAAGGCATTTCCGAATTCCTGTACCGGCATATAGGCAAACGAGTCTATTTTTATTGCTGCCGCAAAGGCGGCCATGACTACAGTGCCAAAACTATTGACCAATCCTTGTACCATCAGAATGCCCAGATTCATCACCGACTGTTGTACACAGGTCAGTGCGGAGAACGAAGTGATCTCTTTCAGGCAGTGACGGTCGAAATGCAGGTCGTTGCGGTGTAATCTCAGTTCGGGGTATTTCACGTAGGCATATCCCATAATTCCCAAAGCGGATACTCCCTGTGCGGCCACCGTGGCGATGGCTGCTCCCTTGATTCCCCAATCCAACTGCAAGATAAAGAATAAATCCAGCCCGATGTTCAGTACAACGGAAACCGCCAGAAACCAAAGAGGAGTAACGGCATCTCCTATGGCACGCAGTAATGCCGCATAGAAATTATAGATAAAGGTAAAGCCGATTCCCCAAAAGATAATCCACAAGTAATCATACATCATGCCATAAATATCTTTGGGAATCTGCAATAACCTGAGAATGGGATGAATCCAGACGAAAGCCGCTATATTTAGAATCAATGTTACTGTACCGATCAGCAGGGCGGATACATAGATGTTACGGCGTAGGGAATCCGTTCGTCCGGCTCCATATTGCAAGGAAAAAACGGTTCCGCTTCCCATGGACAATCCCAGCAGGATGGAAATGAGGAAAACCATCAGCGTATAGGCGGAACCGACGGCAGCCAATGCGCCGGAACCTATACATTGTCCTACAATCAGCGTGTCGGCTATATTGTAACACTGTTGTAGCAGTGAGCCTATAATCATAGGTAAGGTAAAACGTAGCAGAGTGCCGGTGATACCTCCCTGCGTCAAGTCTATTTTAGATAACATGATGCGTGTCTGTTCGATTCAATTTCTTATTTATTTTGAAATTTATTGCGAAGGTAGGGAATAAAATATCAAACAACAATAAAGATTGTCTATTTAATACCCGGAATGTTCTTTCTCCTTAAAAAGAGTTAACTTGATAATATTTTCCATAGGAAACTTTTTATTATAAGAAATATCATGTATGTTTGCATAAAGTTTCCATTGGAAAATATTAAATCAAATAAAATAGTTTAATTATGAAGTATATAGTAATAGGAGGCGTAGCAGGAGGTGCAACTGCTGCCGCACGTATCAGAAGAAACACGGAACAGGCGGAAATCATTTTGTTCGAGAAGGGAGAATACATTTCGTATGCCAATTGTGGTCTACCTTATTATATAGGAGGTGTGATTGCGGAGCGGGAAAAATTGTTTGTACAGACTCCGGAGGCTTTTGGGAAACGTTTTAACATAGATGTGCGTACCCGGTCCGAGGTAATAGCCATCCATTCTGCCGAGAAAACAGTGGATATTCGTACTTCCGACGGGAAAACTTATACGGAGAGTTATGACAAATTATTGCTTTCTCCGGGTGCGTCGCCTGTTCGTCCTCCCTTGCCGGGCATTGACAATGAAGGGATTTTTACCCTACGTAATGTGAATGATACCGATGCTATCAAGAGTTACTTGCAGCAGCATAAGGTGAAACGGGCGGTAATCATCGGGGCCGGATTCATCGGGTTGGAGATGGCGGAGAATCTGCAGGAAGCCGGTGCGGAAGTGGCGGTTGTAGAGATGGCAAATCAGGTCATGGCTCCTATTGATTTCTCTATGGCTTCTTTGGTGCACGAGCACTTGTTGCAGAAAGGAGTACATCTCTATCTGGAAAAGGCGGTGGCTTCTTTCGAACGCACGGTCAACGGACTGGAGGTTGTTTTCAAATCGGGCGAAAGGCTGCCTGCCGATATGGTGTTGTTATCCATCGGGGTACGTCCCAATACCTCATTGGCGACAGAGGCCGGACTGGAGATAGGGGAGATGCGCGGTATTAAGGTTAATGATTACTTGCAGACTTCCAACGAGCATATTTATGCGGTGGGCGATGCTATCGAGTTCCGTCATCCACTGACTGATAGACCGTGGTTGAATTATCTGGCAGGTCCGGCCAACCGTCAGGCGCGTATTGTGGCAGATAACATGGTCTTTGGAAATAAGGTTACATACGAAGGGGCTGTCGGTACTTCCATTGCCAAAGTTTTTGATATGACTGTCGCTGCTTCGGGTCTTCCGGCAAAACGGTTGAAACAGGCAGGCATTGATTATTTGTCGGCAACCATCCATTCCGGTTCCCATGCGGGATATTATCCTGATGCTTTACAGATGTCCATTAAAATAACTTTCTCTCCTGTGAATGGGAAATTACTCGGAGCGCAGATTGTGGGGTATAACGGAGTGGACAAACGTATTGACGAATTCTCGCAAGTGATTAAGCATAACGGAGCTGTTTATGACTTGATGGCTTTGGAGCAGGCATATGCTCCTCCTTTCTCTTCGGCTAAAGATCCTGTAGCAGTAGCCGGATATGTAGCCGGAAATATACTGAGCGGAAAGATGAAGCCTCTTTATTGGCGCGAGTTGCAGGCTGCCGATTTGAGTAAAGTTACGTTGGTTGATGTCCGTACTCCCGATGAATTTGCACTCGGTGCTTTGAAAGGGGCTGTCAATATTCCTTTGGATGATATGCGCGAAAGGATGAAAGAGATTCCTCAGGATAAGCCGGTCTATTTGTATTGTGGAGTAGGGTTGAGAGGGTATTTGGCTTCTAATATATTGTTACAGAATGGTTTTGGGGAAGTAAAGAATTTAATAGGAGGTTTGAAACTGTATAAAGCGGCAACGGCTCCTCTGCCCGAGCCGGAGGAGTTCTCAAATTCCGGTTCTTCAAGTTCTGATTCTTCAAAAGTTGATCATTCTGAACACAGTAAAGATTCTGCTGAAGCTTATACTATTGCCTCTTCCGTCATTCCTTCTATGAAGGCAATAAAAGTGGATGCTTGTGGTATATCTTGTCCCGGTCCTATCATGAAGCTGAAGAAGAGTATGGAAGAACTGGCAGACGGCGAACGTCTGGAGATTGTCGCTACGGATGCCGGCTTCCCCCGCGATGCCGAAGCATGGTGTCATACTACCGGGAACCGTTTTGTCTCAGTAAAATCAGGAGCAGGAAAGTATGAGGTAATTGTTGAGAAAAATACTCCGCAATCTTCTTCCTCGGAGGTTTGCCGGGAGGATAAAGGGAAAACTTTTATTCTGTTCAGTGATGATCTGGACAAAGTTTTAGCTACTTTTGTACTCGCAAACGGTGCGGCGGCTACGGGAAAGAAGGTAACCATCTTCTTTACTTTCTGGGGGCTGAATGCCATCAAGAAGCTGGACAAACCTGTGGTGAAGAAAGATATCTGGGGGAAGATGTTCGGCATGATGCTGCCTTCCAGTTCTTTAAAGTTGAAGTTGTCTAAAATGAATATGGGCGGAATGGGAGCTAGGATGATGCGATATATTATGAATAAGAAAAATATCGATTCATTGGAATCTCTGCGTACTCAAGCCATTCAGAACGGAGTGGAATTTATTGCTTGCCAGATGTCAATGGACGTAATGGGTGTGAAACGTGAGGAATTGCTGGATCATGTGACTATTGGTGGAGTGGCAACTTATATGAACCGTGCCGAACAGGCGAATGTAAACTTGTTTATTTAAATATGCATGGAGAAAATAAAATCAATATGTGTCATGAGAGAGCTGTTCAAGGCTCTCTCTGAACTTGAAACCCGCTTAATGGAACAATATGGAGTGTCATTGAATGAGGCAATGGCACTTTGTTGCATTGGCGGAGATACGCTGACGGCTAGTGTGATATCGGAAAACACAGGTCTGTCTGCTTCGCATACCTCTAAGGTCATCCGTTCCATTGAAGAGAAAGAATTAATCGTCCGTAATTTGGGGGATAAGGATAAACGGCAGATGCATTTTACTTTATCCGATAAAGGGCATGAATGTTTGGAAGCGCTGAAAGCAAATGAAATAGAAATATCGGAACTATTAAAGCCATTGTTTAAATAAACCCTTCTCTTTTCCATTTGTTTATTCCGGATATGAAACTGGAGAAATGGAAAAACAAATGGAAGAAGTGGAGCAATCTGCGCAAATGGCAAATATGGAAACTGAAGCTGATTGATGCCCGTCTGTATTTCGTGAGCATATTCGTGGGGCTGCTTACGGGACTGGTTGCTGTGCCTTATCACTATCTTCTCTGGTATTTCTTTGATGTGCGGAAAACTTTTTTTACGGCGCATTATCCGTGGTATTGGCATGTATTGTTGTTTTTTATCTTATGGGGGATTCTGATCTTTGTCGCTTCTTTGGTAAAACGTATGCCATTGATAGCCGGAGGTGGGATTCCTCAGACACGTGCGGCCAATAACGGTCGTATCCGTTATGAGCATCCTTTTAAAGAACTGGTAGCTAAATTCTGCGGAGGGGTGTTGGCTCTCAGTGCGGGGCTGTCTTTGGGACGCGAGGGGCCGTCTGTTCAGATAGGGTCTTATATAGGAACACTTATCTCTCGTTGGGGACATATTCTGAAAGGGGAACGGAAACAATTGCTGGCTGCCGGAGCTGGTGCGGGCTTGTCTGCCGCTTTTGCTGCTCCGTTGTCTTCTTCTTTGTTGGTGATAGAATCCATCGAGCGTTTTGATGCACCTAAAACCGCTATTACTACCTTGTTGGCCGGCGTGGTAGCCGGAGGAGTGGCTAGTTGGATGTTCCCCACGACTCCTTATCATCTGATTAGTGCGGTCGTTCCTGGTTTATCTTTTATCCGTCAGGCGGAGCTTTATATTATCTTTGCCGCCCTTATGGCTGTCATTGCAAAGTTTTATTCGCTCATCGTTCCTTTCTTTCAAGAAAGGATACCTGCCATGAAACTCTCCATTCCTGTCAAGATGTTGTATTTATTAACCATAGCTTATGCCATATCGTTAACAGAGACGAATCTGACAGGTGGCGGAGAGCAGTTTTTGATGATGCAGGGAATGAATGGAACTCATGATATCCGGTGGCTTACTATCATGATGCTTATTCATTTTGTTTTTACGCTGTTTTCTCTTTCTTCGGGTTTGCCGGGAGGAAGTTTCATTCCTACCTTGGTTACGGGAGGATTATTGGGACAAATCTTCGGGTTGGTATTGGTACAGCGCGGATGGATAGGGTATGAGAATGTGAGTTATATGATGCTGATCGGGATGGTGGCTTTTTTGGTGGCTGTGGTGCGTACTCCTTTGACTGCTATTGTCCTGATAACGGAGATTACCGGTCATTTCGAGGTGTTCTATCCTTCCATTGTGGTAGGTGGATTGACTTATTATTTCACCGAATTGTTACAGATAAAACCTTACAATGTATTGCTGTATGACAGGATGTTCCGTAGCCATAATCCGGAGTCTTCCGAAGAGGCTGGTGCCCGCTATCATCTTTTTGTCGAGATAATGGATGGGTCTTATTTTGACGGAAAGGAAGTGGATACATTGGCTTTACCTAATCATTGTATCATTCGTAGTATACATCGGAATCGTAAAAACTTACTTCCTCAGGGGCAAACCCTGGTTCCCGGTGATCAAGTGGAGATAGAAATAGATGCGCAGGATATAGAAAAATTATACGAACCGTTGGTCAGTATGGCAAATATCTATTAAATTTGCCGTATGAAAAAGAAATTCCAGCTTGAAGTTCCGGGAGGAGCCGACAAGGTGTTGCTTCATACTTGTTGTGCTCCTTGTTCATCAGCCATCATAGAGTGCTTGATGCAGCATGGTGTCACTCCGGTTATCTATTATTGTAATCCCAATATTTATCCGTTGGAGGAATACATTATCCGCAAGGACGAATGTACGCGGTACGCCCAGTCCTTGGGATTGGAAATTATAGATGCCGATTATGATCATGATGCCTGGCGTTGTCGAATGGCAGGAATGGAGCAAGAGCCTGAAAGAGGAGGCCGTTGCTTGCGTTGTTTCAAGATGCGACTGCAGGAAACCGCACGTTATGCTCACGAACATGGATTCCCGGTTATCACTACTACGCTTGCTTCCAGCCGTTGGAAAAGTTTGGAGCAGATAGAGGAAGCGGGCCGATATGCTACGGCCCCTTATCCGGATGTCACTTATTGGGAACAGAACTGGCGTAAAGGTGGATTGAGCGAGCGTCGCATTGCTATCATTAAGGAATATAATTTTTATAATCAGCAATATTGTGGCTGTGAGTTCAGTATGCGGAAAGAAGAAAAGGAAGAATGACAGGAATGAGGATGCTTAAACTGTGGGTGGTTGTAATGTTATTGGGACTCTTGCCCGTTGTTTCAGAGGCGCAAGAAGAAATAAATAATGCCATTAATGTACAGTTGGAGTATCTGAAAAAGTATCCTAAAGATAAAGAAGCGCTTCGGAAAGTTAGTTTTCTCTATCTGAATAAAGCAGATTATGATCAGGCTATCTTTTATGGTCGACAATTGTTTGAGATGGGTTATAATGAACGGGATTACAATGGCGCTGTAATTTATTCTCATATTTGTCTGGGGCAGGCCCATATGATGAAGGGAAATGTAAAGGAGGCTTATAGTCATTTAGGGCAGGCCAGGCTGATAGGTGAAAGTAATAAAAATGATTCCGCCTTATGTTCCGTATATAATGGTCTGGGACTTTATGCATCGAATGTCCAAAAAGACTATTATCGTTCACTTACTTATTTCTTCAAAGGAGTTGAAGCTGCAAGACGTTGTCATTATGACAGACTCTATTCCATTTTACTTTCTAATATTGCCGGTATTTATTATTTGAAAAATGATAGCACAGGATTGAAATATGCCCTTGAATGTTATGAACTGGGACATGAACGGAAAGATCCTTATCTGATTTATAGTGGTTCAACCAATACCGCTTATATGTATTATTTGAAGAGTGACTATAATACAGCATTGAAATATATTCAGGAGGCGGAGTTCACCATGGTGCAGAATGACTTTTATGATCAATCAAACGTTTACAATCTTTATGGATATATTCTGCATAAATTGAATAAAGATGATGAAGCGCTGGGCTTTTTCCGGAAGGCTTTGGATTTGAAAGAACAGGGAAATATTTCTTCTGTGATGAATTCCTATTTGGGCTATGCCGAAATTTTAATGGAGCATCATCAGTATGACCGGGCTGTCTGGATGCTGAAAGCCGGAATAGAACTGTCTTACCAACAGGCTAATGCCATTTATCGAAGTGACCTGTTGCAGGCTTTATCCCGATGTTATGAAGAAGATGGTATGCTGGTAGAGGCGTTGAAGTATCATAAGCTCTATCAGCTGGAAACAGATAGCTTATATAATGCGGAAAAGGAACGTGCCGTGGGGGAGATACGTGCAAAATACGATATGGAACGGCAGGAAAACGAGATAAAACAAAACCGTCTGGAATTATTGGAAAAGGAAAATAAGATGCAATTGCTTATAGCCGGATTTATCTGTATCTTCATAGCTGCCTCTTTACTATATTACTTATATTACAGAAAAAATAAGCTGTACCTTACCATTGTGAAGCAAAATCAGGACGCTATCCGGCGTGAACAGCAATTGCAGAATAAAATAGACGAGCAGTTTGTAGAGATAGGCCGCCAGTCCGCTCTTTTACAAGAATATCTTACGGAATCGACGAAAACTTCTTTGCCGCAATCTGAGAAATATGCTTCATCCTCGTTGACAGATGAAAAGAAGCAGGATTTATTTCTGCGTTTGGAAACGCTGTTGCGGGAGGAGAAGGTATTTACAGACAATTTGCTGACCAAAGAGAAAGTAGCGGAAATGTTGGGAACTAATCGTACTTATCTCTCTCAAATTATTAATGAGCAGACCAAGCAGACTTTTACTCAATTTGTAAATGGTTTCCGCACAAAAGAGGCAGTCCGTTTACTTTCCGATCCTGATAACCAAACTCCGCTAAAGGCGATTTCAGCTGAATTGGGCTTTAATTCCATGACTACTTTTTATAGCCAGTTTCAGGCGGCTACTGGTATGACTCCCGCTCAGTATAGAAATAAAGTGCAGGAATTGCATAAAAATAGATAATCTATTAATTTGCTATCATAAATTTATTCAAATGCGGCAATTGCTGTATTTGGATAACCTGTTTTTGCTATAATTTAAAACTTTATGCATTAATTTGCTATCGACGTAATATAAGCTGTAAAACTGTTTTAACAATAAAACGGAACTTAAAAAGTGATTATAAACAGTATTAATATTAAATCTATGAAGAGTATGAAACATTCAGATTACCACGGAAAGCTACTTCGACTGGCGATGGTTTTCGTTGCATTGTTTTTGTGTGGAACAATGGCATATGCACAAACAGACCGGATGATCAGCGGTATAGTTGTAGATGAGAATGGAGATCCCCTGCCTGCCGCTCACATCCGTCAGGTGAGCCAGACGAAAGGGGAGGAACTAGCTGCTGTCATAACCGATATGAACGGGCACTTCCGGCTGACCCTGCTCCGCACAGCGAAAGAGATAGAAATCTCTTACTTGGGCTATGAATCAAAGAAAGTAAGATTGACAAGTGCGAACAGTTACAGAATTGTCTTGGAGCCGGCCTCTGAACTGCTGGACGAGGTGGTGGTAACCGGATATCAGACTATCTCCAGGGAACGGGCTACCGGTTCATTTGCGAAAGTAGATTCGAAAAAGTTGGAAACTCAACGGTTAAGTAGTGTCAGCTCATTGATGGAGGGAAGAATAGCAGGTTATAGTGACGGTAAGATACGTGGTGTGACTTCGATGAACGGACTTACTACTCCTCTGTATGTGATTGATGGGTTTCCGGTAGAGAAAACTATTTCTGACGGACTGGGCAACTGGGTCGAAAATGTGCCTGATTTGAATATAGAGGATATAGAGAATATTACGGTATTAAAAGATGCCGCGGCTACGTCTATCTATGGTGCTCGTGCTGCTAATGGTGTAGTAGTCATCACTACTAAAAAAGCCGGAAAGAATCAGCTGAATGTATCATTTTCAGCGACATTGACAGTACGCCCTTATAATTTTTATACCGGTCACTTGGCCGGTACGGCTGACATGATAGAGATGGAAAAGGAGTGGGCGGCCATGAATCCTAATCTTCAAGGAGAGGGAGCATCCCAATATGCACAGAATTTGTTGGACAATGCATCCATGTATTCCTGTTTGGGGGTACAGGCTATTTTAAAACATCATACAGGTGCGATCAGCGAAGCACAAATGGAGCAGACGCTACATGAACTGGCTTCACAGGGATTCCGTTATTATGATGATGTGAAGAAATATGGTAAACGAAATCCGTTTTCGCAACAATATAACTTGAATATCGGGCGTGGAACGGAAAAAAATACATTTAATGCTTCGCTGTCTTACAGGAATAACCGGGAAGAAGATAAATATACTGACAGCGAGAGTTTCGGATTGAATTTGCAGAACACTACCCGGCTTACTTCATGGCTGAGTCTGGATTTGGGAACGTATCTGAATTATGGAGATGGTACAACGCAGAGTTATAATCTGACCTCACCCGGATATAATTATGTTCCTTATAGTTCGTTGTTGAATGGCGATGGAAGTTACTATACTAACACGGCTGCGGACCGGTACAGTAAGTCACAACAGGAAATTATTTCTTCTTACGGATTGTATAGTATGGATATTACCCCTTTGGACGAATTGGGAAGAAACTTGTCGAAGAGTAAGAATTTTAGTAATCGTACTTTTGCAAGACTTAATTTTAAATTCACAGACTGGTTGAGATACACTGCTTCGTTCCAATATGAAGTAGGGGAATATAAGACAAGCCAATTGCAAGATAAGGAAAGCTATGCTGTGCGTAATAAAGTAAATACATTTGCTACTGATGCAAGTGGGAGTGGCCAGGCTACTTATAATCTTCCTTATGGCAATATTTATACAACGGGAACTAATAGTATTCGTGCTTATAATTTCCGTCAGCAATTGGATTTTAACAAGACATTTGCAGAAAAACATGATGTGACCGCTTTGTTTGGTATGGAAGTACGTGAAAATAAGACGGAATACAATAATCGGAAATATTATAATTATGATCCGGCTTTACTAACTTATGATCTTATTGATGAACGGGTGCTGAGTAATACTTATACCGGAGTTTTGGGAAACTATGTATCATTCAATAAAAATGATATCTCCAACATCTATGAACTGGTAAATCGTTTTGTTTCTTTTTATGGGAATGCAGCTTACACGTATGATGGTAAATATATGGTGACAGGAAGCATTCGTTGGGATCGTACCAATTTGTTTGCTACTGGTTCCAAGTATCAGAAGAAACCTATCTGGTCGGTAGGTGCTGGTTGGAATCTGGACAAAGAATCTTTTTTTAAAGTTTCATTTATAAATATGATGAAACTGCGTTTCAGTTATGGTATCGGTGGTAACATCGCCAAGAATTCTGCTCCTTATATGACGGCTTATTATAATAATAATACCCATGTGGGCGGCATACAAGGGACTATCAGCAACCGTCCTAATCCTGATTTGCGGTGGGAAAAGACAACTACAGCTAATATTGGTGTAGATTTCTCTATGTTTAGAAATCGATTAAACGGTTCTATTGAATATTATAATAAGTCGGGCGTGGATTTGTTAGCCAATACCAATGGAGTACCTACTGAAGGTTTTGGTTTTTCTACTTATACCATGAATAATGGTAAAATGAGAAACCGTGGATTCGAGTTGACTCTTTCCGGTGATGTCATTATGGGAAAAGATTGGAATTGGAACGTAGGTGGTGTGCTGGGATACAATAAGAATAAAGTGACTTATGTCAATGTAAAAGCACCTGCTATTTTTCTTCAGTTCGATTATCCTGCCGCCTATCCCCGTGTTGGAGTGCCTTATAATGCCATTTATGGATATCTGTGGGCAGGGCTGGATAGTAAAGGGCAGCCTCAGGTGTATGACTCGGAAGGAAATATCCATGTAAGCAGTTCACCGCAAAAAGTGGAGGATGCTGTGTATTTAGGAACTTCTGTTCCGGTTTATAGTGGGGCTATTAATACCAATTTCCGTTATAAGAATTGGGAACTGGCTGCTCAACTGCTTTTTGAAGGGGGGCACAAAATGCGGAATACCAATATAGCCTATCCGGGATTAGGAGTGACAAGTAAGGATGTGAGTAAACGTTGGCGTCAGCCTGGTGATGAGGCATATACCGATGTACCACGCTATGTTCCGTCAGAAAGCAAGGATTATAATTCTTACTCATCCGATCTTTATAGCAAGGCTTCCATTCATGTACTTGATGCCGATAACTGGCGCTTGAAGAATCTCTCTGTTACTTATCATGTTCCTGCAAGTGTATGTCAGAAGTTTTATGTAAAAAATGCACGTATCATGCTAGGTATGGAAAATGTGTTCACTTTGGCTAAAAGCCGTGATGTGAAATGGATGCTTGGGGGATATAGTAAACCAAATTATTTGTGTAATGTCAATTTGAACTTTTAAATGAGAGCAATATGAAAAAGATACTATTTATGATAATGACAGTGTTGGGGTGGATAAATCTGACTTCTTGTAATGATTATTTGGATATTGTTCCCAAAGGGAACAAAATTCCTACTACCTTGGCTGATTTTGAAGCATTGCTGCGAGATGAATATACCATTGGCTATATTCCTGTAACGAATAGTCTTTATCTGTTGAATGATAAATTTGTAGGACAAAGCAGTCTGACTAGCGTTACCCTTACGAGTGCCAATTATCTGTGGAATGAAACAGCGGACAGAATTGTACTGAACAATCAGGACGAAGGGACTTATTACCGTAGTTATATGGCTATTTCCACTTGTAATCTCTTGCTGGAGCATGTTCCCGTTGCAACCGAAGCGACTGATTCCGAACGCAATGAGGTAATGGCTTATGCCAAAGTGATTCGTGCTATGAGCTATTACATACTGGCCAATTATTATGCTGATACCTATGTGTCTGCAACTGCCGGTACTAAACTGAGTGTACCTTTGATAACCAGTGCCGATATCAATGCTCCTCACAAGCAGGTCACTATTCAAGAAATCTATGATTTCATGATTAAAGATGTGAAAGAAGCCATAGAACAAGGATTACCCGAACAGTCAAGGACTGTTATCCATCCCAATTTGGGAGCAGCCTATGCCTTCTTGGCACGGGTCTATCTGCAAATGGCGAATTATGAAGAAGCATTGAAATACGCGGATATGGCTTTGGAACAGAACGATAATCTGTATGATTGGATTTCTTATTACGACACTCATAAGGAAGCTATTACAAAAGAAGACAGTTATCCGTCGTTACCGTCAGTGACAGGGTATGATTATGTGGAGAATTACTATTTCCGTTGTGGAGAGGGTAATCCTAACTATGCTACCAGCGAACTTAATATTCCGGTGGAACGTGCGGAGAGTTTCGAGGAAGGGGATGCACGTTTTTTTTCCCGCTGGAAACTACGCACGGTAAATCAGGATACTTACTATCAAGGTTTGGCCAAAGGATATTTCAACGGGGCTGGTCTGACCACTTGCGAGGTATATCTCATCAAGGCCGAATGTTTGGCACGTCAGGTCACAGGTAATGATTTCTCTGCTGCTATGGATGTGTTGAACAAGGTACGTAAGACCCGTATTCTGCCGGAGATATATCAACCCTTGCAGGCTTCAACTTTGACAGAAGCCATTGACTTGATCCGACGTACGAAAGACAATGAATTGATTTTCACTATTGTGCCATTCGCTGATGCCCGGAGGTTTAATGCCGAAGGTACTTTTGCACGTGCGCTATCCAAAACATGGGAAGGGCAGACTTATACATTAACCCCGGCTTCACATCTTTGGATTATGCCTTTCCCGGCAGGTGCCGTTCAGAATCCGGGTAATGGAACTATCACTCAAAATGTATCTAAATAACCTATAAAAACAGACTTTATGAAATTGATGTATTTATTAGCAACATCCGCCGTTGTTTTGGTGATGATGGCATCTTGTACCCGGCAGTCGGTAACGGGGTACACACTGACAGCTGCAATTGATGGAATTCCTGACGGATCCCATGTACAGTTATTTCCTGTAAGTCATGGTCATGAAAAACCGGTGGCGGACACTACTGTTGTAGATGGAAAATTTATATTTAAAGGGGTGGCGGATGAACCTCTGGCTGTACGGTTGATGGTGAAAGATGCATACGGTTCCATGCCTCTGATGTTGGAGAATGGCAGTATAAGCGTGGAGGGTAAGGTGACTTCTGAAAACCTTAATGGAACCGTGAATTATAATTTCTCACAGGTTTCAGTGACGGGATCTCCTTTGACGGACAAATATGTAAAATTATTGAGCACACGTGATGCCTTGGATTCTATTTATGTGACGAATAACGAGAAGTTTAAGGATATCCGTGCTGCCTATGGAAAAGCGAGAGTTGCCAAAGATAAGATCTTGATGGATTCTGTCGTTGCTACGGAAGCTTACAAAGCATCTGCCGTGGCCGATAGTTTGTTCTTTGCTACGGTAGATGCCACTTACTATAAATTAGTTATGGACAATAAAGATTCTTATTGGGGGCCTCTGATGATGATCAGTTTGTTTTCTTATCTTACCGAAGAGCAGAAACCGTGGTATGATGCCTTGTCAGAAGAGGCTAAACATTCCCGCTATGGAAAAATGGTGAAAGAGAGTGTGGCTCCTGATAGTCAGATCGGTTCTAAAGTGCCTGTCTTTACAGCCAAGTCACAAGATGGGAAATCGGTAACTTTAACCGATTTGTGCCAAGGTAAGAAGTATGTCCTTATTGATTTTTGGGCATCATGGTGTAATCCTTGCCGTAAGGAGATTCCTAATTTGAAAAAACTCTATACGCAATATGCAGACAGGGGTTTCCAGATTGTAAGTATCTCTATTGACAAAAAAGAGGCGGAATGGACAAAAGCGCTGAAAGAAGAACAACTTCAGTGGCCTAATTTTTTGGATACTGAAGGTATTGCTGATATATATAAAGTGAAATTTGTTCCTACTATGTATTTGATAGATGCCCAAGGGGTCATGGTAGGAGAAAATCTTCGTGGTGAGGCTTTGGCAAATAAACTGGCTGAGCTTTTTGGAGAGATTGAATAATCATATTCTTTTTATGGCATTCTGACATAGGACGGGGCGGAGTCGATGAATAAGTTGGATCTGTCCCGTTGTCTTATGTTTCGGACTGACCCTTCTGTTGATTCAGCCCCCCTGTACAAGACTATCCAGGTTTATTTTGATTCAAATCCTTCATAAGTGTCTAATCCGCTTGCCTACAGTCGTTTATTATGAAGAATTTAAAGCACAATCCTTCATGAATCCGTCATTTTCGGGTCAACGGTCTAAATTTTTAAGGCTGAGCCGTTTTTCTAACTGAGCCGTCGGCATACCCTGCACAAAGCAGGATAAAAATAAAGAAGCTATCGAATATTCGATAACTTCTTTATTTGGTAGCCCGTGGGGGAATCGAACCCCCCTTTCAAGAATGAAAATCTTGCGTCCTAACCGATAGACGAACGGGCCATCCTTTTTATCGAGGATTTCTCTCTCGATTGCGGGTGCAAAGGTAGTGACTTTTTTTGAATTTGCAAACATTTCCCAAACTTTTTTCTAAACTTTTTGTTCATAGTCCATTGAATAGACTATTTACCTAAACTTAACTTTTATGAAAACTATCTTTAAATCAATGAGTTGTCTTATACTGGGCGCAATGATTGTTACGCCGATGTTTGCGCAACAAAAAGATCTTTATCCGGAGTTGGAAGGACCGGGACCTGTTGTTATTATCTCAAAAGATAAAAATGGCAAGGAGGAATTAATCAATGTATTTGAAGAAACGCAACGTCCGCATTTCCATGATCCCCGTGCCCCTCGTTTTTTACTTACTGACCAACAGGGAAAGTTTGCATTGGGTATCGGTGGTTATTTGAAAACTACAATGGAATATGATTTTAATGGGATAGTGGATGACGTTGACTTTATCCCTGCACTCATTCCGCAACCGGGATCCACTGCTGTCCGTAATCAGTTCCAGATGGATGCAAGCACTTCCACTATCTTTTTAAAATGGTGGGGAGAACCAAGCATTTGGGCAACTTCATCGTTTATACAGCCGGAAACTTCCGTGGAAGTGGAAAGACTTTTGAATTGCAGAATGCTTATTTATCTTTCTTGGGTTTTACCATGGGGTATGATACCGGATTGTTTATGGATCTTGCCGCAGCTCCTCCGACTATTGATTTTCAAGGACCTGACGGGATGACTTTCTATCGGGCCACCCAGTTGCGTTATGAAGCTAATTTGATTAAAGGTTTGAAAGTGGGTGTCGGTGTGGAAATGCCTTCAGTAGACGGAACTCCGGCAAAAGATGTGAGAATCGGTAAGCAGCGGATGCCGGATATTCCTGCTTATGTGCAGTATTCTTGGGGCGAAAAGCGAGCCATATACGTGTGGGAGGAATCTTGAGAAGTATGACTTATGAGGATCAAGTG
>ENA-OQJB01000153-OQJB01000153.1-human-gut-metagenome-genome-assembly--contig:-NODE-153-length-41449-cov-3.685325_pt1 | contig 41449 bp, 37 predicted proteins | sample MGYA00242599_ERZ504765 | MGnify/ENA primary metagenome ERZ504765 (study PRJEB26092, sample SAMD00036354) | human gut metagenome | host: Homo sapiens | study: EMG produced TPA metagenomics assembly of...
CCACAACATATTTCAATGATAGTTGAATATAAACGTTCATTTTTGTACAGTTACTTTAATTACTCAAATAACAACATCACAACTCATACAAAATAGCTTATTAAGAGGATTCAATATAGAAAAGATAATTATTCAAAACTATTTCCTATTTTTGCACTCATTATATATAAATAAGGTATAAGATGAACTACGGATTTGTAAAAGTAGCTGCAGCCGTGCCACACGTAAAAGTGGCTGACTGTAAATTCAATGTAGAGAAGATAGAAAGTCTGATTGCAGTGGCTGAAGGAAAAGGAGTGCAGATCATTATTTTCCCGGAAATGAGTATCACCGGATATACTTGTGGTGACCTATTCGGACAACAACTTTTGCTGGAAGAAGCAGAAATGGGGCTGATGCAAATTCTGAATAACACCCGTCAATTAGATATCATTTCTATTGTTGGCATGCCTGTCGTTGTCAATTCGACAGTTATCAATGCAGCCGTAGTGATTCAGAAAGGGAAAGTGTTGGGAGTTGCAGCCAAGACCTATCTGCCGAATTATAAAGAATTCTACGAACAACGTTGGTTCACATCAGCGCTTCAGTTGACTACAAACAACGTACGCTTGTGTGGACAAATCGTTCCCATAGGTGCAAATCTGCTTTTTGAGACTTCAGATACGACTTTTGGCATTGAGATATGCGAGGACCTTTGGTCTACTATACCTCCAAGTTCCTCATTGGCACTGCAAGGAGCAGAAATTCTGTTCAATATGTCTGCTGATAATGAAGGCATTGGAAAGAACAATTATCTTTGTTCTCTCATCAGCCAACAATCTGCACGTTGTATTGCCGGATATGTATTCTCGTCTTGTGGCTTTGGAGAATCTACTACCGATGTGGTTTTTGCCGGTAATGGGCTGATTTATGAAAACGGTTCACTGCTTGCACGCAGCGAACGTTTCAGTATGAAAGAGCAACTGATTATCAGCGAAATTGATGTGGAACGCATCCGGGCAGAACGCAGAATAAATACTACCTTCGCCGCTAATCAGGCAAATTTAGGAGACAAGAAGGCGGTTTCTATCGCAACAGAATTTGTCAACAGCAAAGAACTGACCTTAACCCGGAAGTTCAATGCCCATCCTTTCGTACCACAAGGAATTGAGCTAAATGAACATTGCGAAGAAATATTCTCTATCCAAGTGGCCGGACTAGCACAAAGATTAGTTCACACCGGAGCCAAAACAGCTGTAGTGGGTATTTCAGGCGGACTAGACTCAACACTGGCACTGCTCGTCTGCGTGAAGACCTTCGATAAACTGGGATTATCCCGGAAAGGTATTCTCGGAATCACGATGCCGGGTTTCGGAACGACTGACCGCACCTACCATAATGCGATCGATCTAATGAAATCATTAGGTATATCCATCCGTGAAATTAGTATTAAAGATGCCTGCATCCAACATTTTAAGGACATCGAACATGACATGAATGTACATGACGTTACATACGAGAATTCGCAAGCGCGCGAACGTACACAAATACTAATGGATGTGGCCAATCAGACTTGGGGAATGGTTATCGGCACAGGGGATTTATCCGAACTTGCATTGGGATGGGCTACTTACAACGGCGATCACATGTCCATGTACGGGGTAAATGCGAGTGTTCCCAAAACACTTGTGAAATATTTAGTACAATGGGTGGCAGAAAACGGTATGGACGAAAACTCGAAAGCTACTTTGCTTGATATTGTAGACACTCCTATTAGCCCGGAATTGATTCCGGCGGATGAGAACGGAGAAATTAAACAGAAAACAGAAGATTTGGTAGGTCCTTATGAACTGCACGACTTCTTCCTATATTATTTCTTACGTTTCGGCTTCCGGCCTTCCAAGATATTCTATTTGGCAAAAACGACATTCAAAGATATGTATGATGAAGAAACCATCAAGAAATGGCTTTCCACTTTCTTCCGTCGTTTCTTCAATCAGCAGTTCAAACGTTCTTGCTTACCGGACGGACCTAAAGTAGGAAGTATTTCTATTAGTCCACGGGGGGATTGGAGGATGCCTAGTGATGCCAATTCAGCTATGTGGCTTAAAGAAATAGAGAATTTATAGGGAAGTACAAACATCAAACTATTCTCACTGCTATGAGAAAAAATACTCATTACTATGAGAAGATTTTCTCATTATAGTGAGAATTTTTTCTCATAGCAGTGAGAATAGTTGAGAAAATATAACGCCTCATCATAGCTTCGATACAACATTTTAGCAAGACATGTATCTGCACAAAATTACATACTAAAATCCCTCTGTACACATAACTTTTCTTCTTATTTGCTCTATATCCGCTTCTTTAATCCTCCGAATGATATTTTTATAAATACGATGAAAGCCAAAACCGCCTTCAGTCATTTCATGAATCGCGTCTTCTTTTGAAACATTCTGAAATACCACTCGATAAAGTGCGCAAACAGCTCCTGTGCGATCTGATCCGTGATGGCAATGGATAACAATCGGCGCTTTACGATTCTTTATAATACGCAATGCTTCAATCAACTGTTCTTCATTGATGGAATGAGCTTTGGTCTTTACCCGATGAAGCTTTACGTTCGTTCCTGCGGCTTCATCATCATCGCTATGTCTATTACGGAGATTGAGAGCTTCGCCAATACCATACTTTTCTAAAGCTTTAAAGTCTTCATGCGAAGGTTGCTCTGAACGATATACACCCGAATCGATCTTGTACAGATTGGTTAATTCACTATCAGGAAGAGTAATCTTCTCTACTTTCAAATTCTGACTAAAAATAGATATAGAGAAGATTACTCCCAAAAGTAGGCTTAACAGGATTCTTTTCTGCATAAGTCTATATTGTTATTATAAAAAGATCAAAGTACTCCCTTGCTGGATGGAAGTTCAAAATGATAGATATCTCTTTTGATTGCCATTTTCAAGGCACGGGCAAGGGGCTTTAAAAAGTACCTTCTATCTTATGATGTTCATTTTGTCCTTCCGCCTTAATGTTCAGATTCATTTTTGCCGCATCACTTAGTGACTTAAAGAAATGAAGGAACATTTCCGTCGGCATCTCCCCTATCTTCTCACGCTTGAATTCGGCATCCCAAACCAGCCAGGGACGACCACCAAAGTCCAGACAAACCTGACAAAGACAATCATCCATCGGTAAAGCATAGCCATAACGTTCAATTCCACGCTTACTACCTAAAGCCTGGTAAATACATTCTCCTAATGCAATAGCGGTATCTTCGATCGTATGATGTTCGTCTACCTCCAGATCTCCTTTTACACGGATCGTCAAGTCCATACCGGAGTGTTTTCCAATCTGCTCGAGCATGTGGTCGAAAAAGCCAAGACCGGTAGAGATGTCACAAGTGCCGTTTCCATCCAAGTTCAAAGCCACATCAATATCTGTTTCTTTGGTTGTACGACGTACTTCCGCTTTCCGTTCTCCGGCAAAAAGGAACTCGGCTATCTGATCCCAGTCAGTTGTTGCAAGGGCGCAGACTTCTTCCAATCCTTTTTCTTTCAGGGTTTCAGGTGAATTTTGCAGATAGATTGCCCGACAACCCAAATTCTTGGCAAGTTCCACATCCGTAGGACGGTCGCCTATCACAAAACTTCCGGCAAGATCGTATTCCGGATTATTTAGATACTTCGTCAGCATTCCGGTACGTGGTTTACGGGTGGGCGCATTATCTTCCGGGAAACTACGGTCTATTAGAATCTCATCAAAAGTAATCCCCTCTCCTTCTAATGTTTTAAGCATCAGATTATGGGCAGGCCAAAACGTTTCTTCCGGGAAGGAAGATGTACCCAATCCATCCTGATTGGTGACCATCACAAATTCAAAATAGAGTTTGCTGCGGATAAAACCTAAATTACGGAATACTTTCGGATAGAATTCCAGCTTCTCCAATGAGTCGAGTTGGTAATCTACGGGAGGTTCGATCACCAACGTACCATCTCGATCTATAAATAATACTTTCTTCTTCATAAATTATCCCGGGTATTTTTTAAGGGTGGCTAATAGTGTATTATTCTCTACACGGGTACCGACAGTCACACGCAAACAGTTGCAGCAAAGCGAAATGTTATGGCGATTACGCACAATAATTCCTTCACCTACCAAATAATTGTAGATTTTCACGGCATCCGTCACTTTTGCCAAAAAGAAATTCGCATCAGACGGAAACAGTTTAATGGTACATGGAAGCTTTTCAAATTCCGCTTCCAGATAGTCACGTTCTTCCTTCAGAGTTTTCACCCAACGTTCTATCTCATAATGTTTATGCAACATGGCGATGGCTTGCTGTTGAGTCAACTGGTTGACATTATAGGGATATTTGATTTTACTAAGAATATCAATAATCTCTTTGGAAGCAAAAGCCATTCCCAAACGGATAGCAGCACATCCCCAAGCTTTGGAGAATGTCTGGAATACGACGAGATTAGGATATTTGTCCAACTCTTCGAGGAAAGACGGAGCTTTAGAAAAATCATTGTAAGCCTCATCCAACATTACCAATCCTTCAAACTGACAAAGAATCTTCTCTATTTCGGAACGAAGCAAATCATTTCCCGTCGGATTATTAGGCGAGCAAAGGAAAATAAGTTTGGTATGCTCGTCGGTAGCTGCCAGCAATTTGTCAGCAGAGAACTGGAAGTCATCATCCAACAATACTTTCCGATATTCCACATCGTTTACATCGGCACAGACCTGATACATTCCATAGGTAGGATCGATAGCTACTACATTATCTTTACCCGGTTCACAGAAAGCACGAAAGACCAAGTCGATGGCTTCATCACTGCCGTTTCCGAGAAAAATATGTTCGGGAGATACTTTCTTAATTTTCGACAACAATGTTTTCAGTTCACACTGCATAGGGTCCGGATAACGGTTGTGAGGCGTATTGTACGGATTTTCGTTTGCATCCAGGAAAACAGAAGCGGTGACTCCTTTATATTCATCACGTGCCGAAGAGTAAGGCTTTAATTTCCAGATATTCGGCCGGGTTAATTCTTGTAATGTTTTCACTTCTTTAAATTTTAAGTTATGAATTTTGAATTGCTTTGAGACGAACTGTGACCGCATTCTTATGCGCGTCCAAATGTTCGTTAGCCGCCATCTCCTCAATAGCGGGACCAATAGCTTTTATTCCTTCCGGAAGAATTTCCTGGAACGTAATCTTGCGGATAAAACTATCCAGACTGACGCCGCTATATGCTTTGGCATAACCGTTGGTAGGCAAGGTATGATTTGTTCCGGAAGCATAGTCACCGGCACTTTCGGGAGTTAACGATCCAAGGAAAACAGAACCGGCATTTGTTACACGCTCTGCTACTTCCATGTAGTTTTCCGTTTCTATGATTAAGTGTTCCGGCGCGTATGCGTTAGTCAGTTCCAATGCTTCATCCAAATCCTTTACTAAAATCAGTTTACTATTCTCTAATGATTTTACAGCAATTTCACGACGGGGTAATTCGGCTAATTGACGTTCTACTTCCGTCATTACTTCTGTTTGAAGTTTCTCGGAAGTGGTAATCAATATAGCCTGACTATCTATTCCGTGTTCTGCCTGTGACAAAAGATCTGCTGCTACAAAAACCGGGTTGGCAGATGCATCAGCCAGAACTTCGACTTCAGAAGGACCGGCAGGCATATCAATAGCTACATCACGCAGGCTTACCAACTGTTTGGCAGCTGTCACATATTGATTGCCTGGACCAAATATCTTATATACTTTGGGGACACTCTCCGTTCCATAGGCCATAGCGGCAATAGCCTGCACACCACCAGCCTTGAATATTTTACTGACACCTGCCAGTTGCGCAGCAAAAAGAATAGCCGGATGAATATTTCCATTCTTACCGGGAGGCGTGCAAAGTACGATTTCCTTGCATCCTGCAATTTTAGCCGGAACAGCCAACATCAATACAGTTGAGAAAAGTGGTGCTGTTCCACCCGGAATATACAATCCCACTTTTTCGATTCCTACCGATTTTTGCCAGCAAGTCACACCGTTCATTGTTTCTACCTTCTTTCCGATAAAACGTTGGGAAGCATGAAAGGTTTCAATATTTTGTTTTGCCAGGGAGATGGCTGCTTTCAGTTCATCGCTTACCAATGTTCTGGCAACCTGTATCTCTTCAGGAGTCACAGCAAGCGCAGACAAGGCGACTTTATCAAAAGTAGCTTCATATTCCAAGACGGCTTTGTCACCTTCTGCCCTTACCTTATTTATAATAGAGCGAACAGTGTCGAACAAATTTTCCGTATTCAGTGCCGGACGTTTCAAAAGTTCCGTCCACTGTTCTTTTGAGGGATATTTAATCAATCTCATGGTTACTATTTTATTAGATGCCTATATATTTATACAATCATCTTTTCAATCGGCAGTACTAAAATACCTTCCGCTCCCAGTCCTTTCAGTTTTCCAATGATTTCCCAAAAACGTTTTTCATCAAGTACTGTATGAACAGAGCACCAGCCTTCCTGTGCTAACGGCATCACCGTAGGACTCTTCATACCCGGCAATACAGCAATGATTTCTTCCAGTTTATCTTTCGGAGCATTCATCAATACATATTTTTTATCTTCGGCTGTTTTTACTGCATTCATGCGGAACAGCAGTTCTTCGAGCACTTCTTTTTTCTCGTCGCTCATATTCTTGTTGCCAATCAGCAATGCTTCCGACTTCATTACGACTTCCACTTCTTTCAAACGGTTACTTACCAACGTAGAACCGGAGCTTACAATATCAAAAATAGCATCAGCCAATCCAATTCCCGGAGACACTTCTACGGAACCGGTAATCACGTGAATTTCAGCATTTACACCATTTTTCTTCAGGAAGTTGCGAAGAATAACCGGATAAGAAGTAGCGATCTTCTTACCGTTAAACCATGACAAACCGGGATATTCAATATCTTTCGGCATAGCCAATGAAAGGCGACACTTACTGAATCCCAAACGTTTGATGATTTCCGCATCTTCTTCCTTTTCCATAAATTCATTTTCGCCAACAATTCCCAAGTCTGCCACACCGGTAGCCACTGTCTGCGGGATATCATCATCACGAAGGAATAGAACTTCAATAGGGAAATTGGAAGACTGCACCAATAAGGTACGTTTTGTAGTGCTCAACTTAATATCCGACTCTCCTAAAAGTGCCATTGTCTCTTCGAAGAGACGTCCTTTGGCTTGTACTGCGATTCTTAACATGACTTTATTTAATTTTTAATTATAATATGCGTTGAGAAATAAAAAAGGACTTACCGTATTCGGCAAGCCTTAGTTATCGTTTATATAGTTATACACAATATCATCCACGCCCACCGATTATTCGTTAGGAAAATGATGATGATGATGTGTAGTTGTATATTTCATATTTCTTTTATTAACTGCGACAAAAATAAAAGCATTTGTTTGAAACCACCAAACATTTATCACAAAAACTTGAGTTTTTATTTCAAATTAAAGGCAATATCTCTTCCGGCTCTACATCACATTTCGTAAAATGCATTTCGTCTTTCGACTTTTCTTTCGAGAAAGTAAAGTAAGTACAAACTGATTCCGTGCACACTTCTCCATCCTTATTATATAATTTTGCTTCAACAATGACAATGTTCCGCTTCACTTCTTTAATAGAGGCACGCAATACTATATGAGAATCTTTGGTATCAACAGATTTTCGGTAACGGGTTTCCATCTTCGAAGTCACTCCAGTCGTTTGTAGTTTACGAAGCACCACCCACGCACAGATTTCATCCATCAAAACTGCTTGAATACCGCCATGCAAAGTGTCAATCCAGCCTTGATACTCGGGACGTGGCTTCCAAATGCTCACTACTTCGTCACCATCCTCATAAAATTCCATTTTTACTCCAGCTTCATTATTAGGAGCACAACCGAAACAATTGTACCCTTCCAAACCCTTCCAGGGATTTATTATCTTCTTCATAGTTCTCTCTTTTAGTTAGTTTTACTTCCCAAATATAAGCAATTTATGAAAAGGAGATGCAATTTTCACTGATTTACTTTCTAATACAACGAATAGCGAAAGCTTTCGTATCAATACCCGCATTAGATTCTTCTATGATATTCGTATCACTTTTCATGTAGAAAACCTTAGTATCGATGGTGGCATTTGTATTGTCCAATGTCCAATATGCCAAATGTTTGTTCTCATAATCTGCTTGAAAAGCCCCTACATACATTCCTACAGGAATACCATTAAAACCGGATAAATTAGTTGCAGGTCGCACTTGTTCTTCCGTCTTCAGGGACAACCAGATCCCTGACTTCAACAAAGAAGCTTCCCCCTTCAAGTAGTCTTTTAAAATATTCCAGTCTTCCCAATTCGGTATACTCCAGTGAGTTGGCAAGATCCTACCGGAAAGCGCAACATTAGCGGTATAAAAATAATGCTCTGTAGTAGATTGCAAATATCCGGCTATATTTGCTGTTACCTGATTCAATTTAGGGAGCGCATCACCGTTTACATATAAAGATGCCTCCAAATTACTCCTCATCCAGTATTGAGTTCCGATCTTCACTAGCGGATAATTATGGATGACTCCTCCACGTACGTCACGAACCACATCTTCCAATGCTAGAACAGGTAACACATCATCTGCCAGTGTTACTGATAAGGAGATTGCTCCGTCTGCCAGCACATAAACATTATTACGAGCCAATAAGGTGCCATCCACATAGGTTAATGAATGATCTTCCATATTCCATGATACACTTCCACCATTTACTTTTCCTGATTTTCCTAATAACTGTGCTACAATCCCTTGAGATAAATTAACGCTACCGTCTTCTTTCATCGGATAGGCAACAATCGCTTGAGAAGAAAAATCCGGAGTAACAAGATACTCTTTACATATTTCGGCTACTTGTTTTCCCGAATGTATCACTTTGTACACATTCGATTTTTCAAAAGTCAGCTTCGATACATCTATGTATTTATGCAAAATACCCGATTCGGTATGATCCACTTCTGTCCCATCCCAATCCCCGATTTCTCCGTTCACTTTACTCATTAATATATCTTCGGCCGATACAAACGTTATTTCCAACTCTCTCTGTTTTCCACTTTCCAATTGTAAAGTGGATGGTAATAAACTGGTATATAGTTTGCCGGCAGCTTCCAATGTTATGTATTGATACCCAACAGTCGCCTCTTGGGGAATCAAAATAAGCTCTTTTCCTACTAGTCGACCGTCTTTTATTTCCCATTCTCCTGCAGGAGTAATATCTTTCTCTTCAGAATAGGCAGAGAATGTTTTCTTCTGAAAATCATAAATGGTCTTAGTATAAAAGCCACTCACCGAAAGTGTAGGTTTCACAGATAGTATTTCTTCTATATTCTCTCCCTCTCCGGGGACAAGGACTATTTTCATGCGAAAGACTGGTGTTGTAAGTCAAAGCAACTGCATCTTTACTGGCTAATACTTCCTTTTTGGAAGCAACTAGAAAATCAGAATGAGAATAATCATCCAGTTTATCTTGAGTTGTTGCAACGGTCACTTGCATGGAACTTTCCCCCATTGCTACTCCACTATTCTGATATGGATAATAACTGATTAAATTCAATGTAACTCCATCATCCGGATAGTAAACCGATTCATCAGATACAAACTCACCAGTAGATGAACGCACAAAATGAAGATTATCTGCATAACGTTCTTCTTGCATTGTAGTAGTTCCTGCAAGTGCAAATAACCCCACTTCATCTTTTTCTCCAAAACTATTGTTTACTACACGAGTATTCATGATCTCATGAATATCAGCTACAAACTTCAACGGAATATCTCCATTATTAATGATTTCCCCTTCTTCCTCCGAAATATGGTTTACACAAGCAGTAAACATAGTACAACAAAGGATAAAAAAACCTACTCCCACAAATAGGTTATGGCATGTTTTCATTTTGTTTTTCTATTAGTTCAAAAAAAGAAATTCTTGATTGAGCAGAAAGAATGCCATAAGAGGAAGTATTCACTTTCGGTTATGAAAAACCATACAACACGTCTGTTGCAACTGTAAAATCTTAAATTCCCACATTACAGTTTGAAATGTGGAAGCGAAAGTACAGATTATAGTTAAGAAAAGAAATATTTTCCTTTAAAAAGATTAATCTTTTATATAAAAAGCACGTAATCAGCCATTTACATAACACATGCAAAAACAAGACATTCTGAACTCCACATTATTATATTAGCATTGGTTATTATTTACTATCCGTCATTTATTTCAAAAAGAATACCCCACTTCTATTCCGGCAATGTGTCTGCCTTTGCGAAGATGCATATTGATAACATAAAATGCATCCAATGACCAACGTTTGGCTAAAGCAATCTCCACTCCGGGACGATAGCGCATACGGTCTGCTCTCCAAAAAGAGGTATCATCCAGACTTTGATAAATTTCAACAGAAAAATAAGGAGAAACGATTCCTTTTGTAGAAGCATAGGATAACTTCAAACGAGAACGTAGACGAGTTTCAGAATCACCACGGTCAAAAGTCTGCTGAAACCTCTCCCGCAAAGACACTTTCAACCATTGATAACGAAAGTTGGCAGTGGCAGATATATGATAGCGATGTCTCAACTTCCAGTCTGAATCACCCAAATTCCGAAGATGGGTCTCATATCCCACTCCCAGATTCAAAAAAGAACAAGGGCGATAACTTCCACCAACTGTCAGTCCCCAACGATCTAATCGACTTACATCATCCTTCATACGTAATTCCAAATCGCCTGAAACCGAGAAACGAGAATCTATCTTATGATTTACCTTAAATTTAGTCCATGTATTGAAATCATCACTTTGTGCCCATGCAGGAAACGACATTCCAACCAACAACACAAACAGCCAAATCTTAGTATTTAATATTATTCTACTCATTGATTATCGGGTTGAAGTTACAAAGATAATAAATTATCTCCGGCAAAAGAAAGGCGTAAAACTGAATTTATTCTGAAAAGATAATGTTTGTATTCTACTTAAATTCTCATTTGCATATTGTATCTTTGCGTATGAAACTCTAAAACCATCGGATATGGACAACTTAATGCGTAAACTTCCTATTGGAATACAGACATTTGAAGGAATACGGAAGGAGAATTATCTTTATGTGGATAAAACCGCGCTTGTATGGCGTATGGCCAATTTGGGAAAGCCATATTTTCTAAGCAGACCACGCCGCTTTGGTAAAAGTCTATTAATTTCGACATTCGATGCTTATTTCCAAGGGAAAAAAGAGCTATTTAATGGATTGGCCATTGAACAACTAGAGACAAAATGGGAACAGTATCCAGTTTTACACCTTGATCTGAATGCAAAAAAATATGAGACGGCAGCGGATTTAATCGCAATGCTAAACCAATATTTAGAGAAATGGGAAGCTATTTATGGTGATGAGAAAAAGATCGTAGCCCCGAAGAACGCTTCAGCTATGTGATCGAGCAAGCTTTTCTGAAAACAGGAAAAAACGTCGTTGTATTAGTAGACGAATATGACAAACCTCTTTTGCAAGCCATTACCCGTCCGAGATTGTTCGAAGAGTATCGTCAGATATTGAAAGCCTTTTATGGAGTATTGAAAAGTGCTGACGCATATCTCCGTTTTGTTTTCCTGACCGGAGTTACGAAGTTCTCTCAAGTCAGCGTATTCAGCGATCTGAATCAGTTGAATGACATTAGCCTAGACTATTCTTATGCCACACTTTGCGGTATTACCCGAGAAGAACTGGAGAGTACTTTCAAACCCGAGATTGAAATTTTCGGTCGCAAAAATCATCAGACTCCAGAAGAAGTAGTCGCAGCAATGAAACGCAACTATGACGGTTATCATTTTCACTCGGATGGCTCAGGGGTATTCAATCCGTTCAGCGTATTGAATGCTTTCAGTAAATTGGAGTTGGGCAGCTATTGGTTCCAAACCGGTACGCCAACATTCTTGGTTGAACTACTACAAAAAAGTGAATATGATCTCCGTACTTTATTAAATGGTATAGAAGCGCCTGCTTCTTCTTTTGTAGAATACAGAATGGATGCTAATAATCCTATACCGCTGATTTATCAAAGTGGATATCTGACTATTAAGGATTACGACAGAGAGTTTCAGAACTATCGGCTTGATTTTCCGAATGATGAAGTGCGCTACGGATTCATTAACTTTCTTGTTCCGTTTTACACTCCAATGAAGAACAACGATCAAGGATTTTATATCGGAAAATTCGTTCAGGAATTACGCACAGGTGATTATGAATCTTTCCTCACCCGTTTGGAGGCTTTCTTTGCTGATATTCCGTATGAACTGAATGACCAGACCGAACGGCACTATCAGGTTATCTTCTATCTTGTATTCAAACTAATGGGACAATTCACAGAAGCAGAAGTACGCAGTGCTCGCGGACGTGCCGATGCTGTGGTCAAAACGCCCCAATATGTCTATGTATTTGAATTCAAACTAAATGGAACCGCAGAAGAAGCAATAAAACAGATTAATGAAAAAGGTTACCTAATTCCTTATCAGAAAGATCATCGGGAAGTAGTGAGGATCGGTGTGGAATTCAGTGCGGAAACCCGCAATATCAATCGTTGGCTGGCAGAGACAAAGTAAATATGATAAAAACATTTCGGGAAGAATCGTAACAACGAACTTCCCGAAATTAAATCCAATACCTTTGAAAACAAACACCTGTTACATTCTTTTACAAACAAGTTTTTTCAATCTAACCTAATATACTTGGAACTAATCTGTCTCTTTTGATTTTGCTTTCCAGACCAATAACGCAAAAAGTACTGACAGTAGAGCCGACCCTATCCAAAACCAATTAATATAAGTGAAGTCATAAACATCTACTCCGTTCTGAACCGTTTTTTGCCCTTCTATCAGTATACCACTCATCACATCCTGCAATCCGGCACCAATATAACTGGCAATGCCAACAACTCCCAATGCAGCTCCCGATGCATTGCGAGGAGCAATATCGACAGCCATCAAACCACCCAAAAAGCAAATTAGTACTCCAATTCCTAAACCAAAAAGAATCATAGCCAATACATCTATCCAAAAATGTACGCCCGGAACCAACAGGAAAAGGCAAAGTGCAAATACATTCATCAATCCGAAGATTAAGGCAGGAACATTGCGACGACCACCAAACAATTTATCCGAAATCACTCCGGAAAACATCGTACCAATGATACCACAAACCGGACAGATAGAAATGATAAAACTGGCATCCAGGGTAGAATACCCTTTTTGAGCTTCCAAGTAAAAGACGCCCCAGCTGTTTATCGCATAACGACTGATATACATAAAAGCACTCGAAAGAGCAAGAATCCAAATGGCAGGCATCATCAACACCTGGCGCTGTGCTTTATTGAAATCCGCCGTTTCTGTTGCACTCATCTCTTTTTTCTGTTTGGGAACATTCACTGGAGGGAAACCCAGACTCTCGGGAGTGTCATGAAAGAACTTCCACACGATTAAAGCTCCAAGCAAACCGACAATACCGGCTCCGAAGAAGCCGTATCGCCAACCCAAGACACTGACAATAGACGCAATAATCAAAAAGGTTAACGCCTCACCGATGTTATGGCTGGCAGACCAAAATCCGTAATAGGAACCCCGTTCTTTGTCCGTGAACCAACGGGAAAGGCCAACCACACAGGAGGCGGCCCCCATAGACTGAAACCATCCGCTAATCCCCCAAAGGACAGCAAATAGAATAAAAGAATTGGTAAAGCCGAGACATAAGTTCACTAATGCCGTAACCAATAAACCAGTAGTCATGAAGCGATTGATATTGCTACGGTCGGCAAGGAAACCATTCGTGAACTTTCCGAGAGCGTAAGTGAAGAATAATACGGAGCCGATTATTCCCAGTTCCGTTTCAGAGAAGATTCCTTCCTCTACGATGGGCTTCTTTACGACATTCAGGCTAAGGCGGCAAACGTAATACATACCGTAGCCAAAAGTTGCCGAAAGGAAGGTAGCCCATTTCAAATACTTCAGACGACGTTCATCGGAAGAGGATAAAGCCTCCCCGTTACAAGGTCCCGGTGAAGAGACCTTGTAAAAGTTTATAAGCTGTTTTAACATGAAGAAATACGGTTAGTCGTGAAGTTTCTTTTTGCGCAGATACTCCAATAACAGAGCAGGACGATCGGTTTGAATTAATTTCGCTCCCTGATTAATGATCCATCCCCAGCTTTCTTCCGGTTGATGGAGTTCCACCGCACGGTCATCATCATGACCGCCACATAGTTCGGGCCAAAGAGAATTGATAAACAAGTTAGAACCTGTATCACGCACTTTCTTTATCAGGTTAAGAACCTCCGGGCTATCATTGTCGAATACTAATTCATAAGCAGCAGGCTTCATGTGTGTCTGGTAACTATCAATAATAGCTTCGGCTCCTTCTTTGTGCAACTGTACAATAGGCATAAAAATTACTTTATCCAACACAGCACCGTTTTCAGCTTTCACTTGTTCATAAGGAAGCCCGGCTTTGATAACACACTGGTCGACTGTTCCAGTCTTCTCAAGTACGGCATAAGCCTCCTGAAAATAATCATAGCCCTTATCAATATTTACCATTATCTTACCTTTGCAGAGTAACATGACTTCCTCCAATGTAGGAATCTGATGTCTTGTTTTACAAGCGACCCCATTTTTAAGACGCATTGCTTTCAATTCCGCTAATGTATAATCCTCTACCAGCCCTTTTCCGTTCATGGTGCGATTGATTGTTTTATCATGCATCACTACCAAATGTCCGTCTTTGGTTCTTTTCAAATCGATCTCTACCATATCGACTCCCATATCAATGCAATTCTGTATACCTTGCAATGAGTTTTCCGGAGCATTACGCCAGTCGGCCCGATGTGATACAACCAGTATTTTATCAGGATGATTTCCTAACAAGTTTTCTCTGATTTCAGTTATTCTATTTTGGGCAACAGCCAGTTGTACCAAACATAGAAGAAGTATGAAGTTACATATCCGTTTCATAAGTTCAAACATCAAGAATTTTAATTCAGTTTATTGTTTTTCCAGACCATTTTTTCTCCCCACATTGGTACATAGGTCTGTTCACAGTTAATCTTCGAAGCCCGTTCGAGTGCCAGTTCCAATGACCATCTCGATTCGTCAACACCGGCATGAGCAAGTTCCAGAATATGCGATAACAAGACATAATCCGGTTCTACCTGCCCTGCACCCGAACCCAGAATATTATTTTCAGTCAGTGCATTGGGAGCGTAACGTGGTATCAATACATTCACATGAGAAGCTAGATTCGTATATTGTTCCGGTTTATAGTTGGAGTCTCCTACATGCATAAAGACGAAGTTACCGGTATCTTCACCACAATCAATCGAAAATACAGTCACAAAATTAGATAACCCGGAATTGTTGTGATCGGTGATACAGGTTTTAATTTTGAATTTTCCTATTTCATAATCTTTATCTCCTTTTGCGGTATAAGGATATGTCGTATCTTTCAGGTAGTTAGACAATACCGGTTTGCCTAAATCAAACATAGCCTGAATAAGATCATTGTTATAATGATCGGAATGCTTATGAGTGACGCAGAGAAAATCAATATAAGGTGCCAGTTCTTTTGCCCAACGATGAGATATGTCAATAGCAAAACACCCTGACGGAGTCTTAACCACATACCCCATATTATAGAGTGCCCAAATCTCTGCCGTACCATTTTCCACTTTTGAGTTTTTAACTCCATCCATCACGCGGTCAAATGCGCTCCGATAAAAATAGATAATAGGATCACACTTTTCCATACTTGTACTTGCCTGGTCGAAACCATTCAGATAACTGATGAAATAATCATCTTTACATTTATCCGCATACCTCTGAATTTTGGTCAAAGTAGCAGTACGTCCGGCATTGACAATCAAAGGAGAAGAACTCCACAACTGTTGTGCTGTGGCATCCACTTCCTCTGCCAATTGAGTAAGGATTCCTTCATGACCTGTTTCGGTACTGTTGTTGTCATCATCATCGCAAGCAACAAAACCTATTGCCAAAAGGCAAAACAGTAAATATTGTATTTTTCTTATTATATCCATCTTATTTCAGTGTTTTATAATCATTAATTATTTTATTGAAAGTTTCAACGACCCGTTCCGGTGTTGGACGTGTATCATGGCTTTCATGATCTTTAGTCGCTTCATACATGAAAACTCCTTCATAACCGACTCCTTCAAGTGCGTGCATTAACTTTCCCCACTTAATATCGCCTTGCGTAGGAAGCCAGTGGCACTCGTTGACAAAATCAAAATCCGAAGCATGTATGGTGCCAATACGTTCACCAATGGTTTCTACAAAATGTTCCGTCGTTCCTTTTGTATAATGATTGGTATCAAAACAAACCTTCACACCGGGAATGTCTTTGATAATCTCCCAAAGTTCTTCAGGAGTATTTCCCAGACAAGTCCGCGGCAGATTCTCTATACATAACTGTGCTCCTATCTGATCCGCATACTTCTTCAGATAAGCGATAGACCTGGAAGCATTGGCTATTCTTTGTGCCCGAATACTGTCGTCAATCGGTTCGGAACTTGGATGCAGAACTAAACATTTCGGTTGAAATTGAGCACACTGTTCAATCATCTCCACCATAAAATCTACATTTTCTTTCCTTTTCTTTTCATCGAGAACCGATATATCCAGCGTTCGGGAAAAAGGAAGATGTATAGACCAGACTTTGATACCGGCACTATCAATTTTTGCTTTCATATCCCGAACACGAGGAATGACCTCATTTGCCGGAACGCCTCTATAACACTGGTTAAATGCAACTTCCACATACTCTAGCCCCACAGACCGAGCTTGAGAAAAGTCTGTGGAAGCAGGTACTTTCCACAAAGCCGTAGTAGTACCTACTTTATATTTCTGTGCATATACTCCCATTGTCATCGTCATAAATACAATAAAAACCGAGATTCTCATTATCACTTACTTTTGACGGTTTGTACCTTGAATATCACCACCACGAATACTCCAGGAGTCTGTCTCCAAAGTCTTATTAATATCAAATGCTTTGACAGCACCGATATTACCAGATCCGATCGTTCCGCAATAAAGCCGTTTGTCCGGACCAATAGTAACAGCTGCCATGACTTGTTGTCCTACAATTTCTTCAAAAACAATGTTTCCATTAGTGATATCAAGTCCCAACACTTTGTTATTCGATTGAGTACCTATATAAAGAATACCATCCGTGCTCAAGGCACCTCCACTGTAATTCAAATTGTTGCCTACTTTTTTCTCCCAGATTTTAGCCCCGTTGGCATTTACTGCATGAACTGTCTGCGATCCTTTCTCTGTAAAGTAGATATTACCATTTTTATCTACAATCGGAAAATAGGCATCACCTTTCGTAGTCGGATACGTCCATTTCTTTGTCCCGTTTGTCATATCGACAGCAACAAGTCCGCCTCCTTTCAACGTCGCATAAAGCATATTACCATTCAACGCAAAAGCTCCTCGTTCTGTAACTTTATTATCTCCCTCTAATGTCCAAAGCGGTTCACCCTTTGAGTTGAAGGCATAAATAGTTGCATTCGTACCAGCGTAAACATTGCCCTTTTTATCAAGGACAACAGCACCTCCCGTGTCACCATCTAACTGTTTTTGCCATTTGATACTGCCCTGATTAGCTACATCAAGTGCATACAATATGCTTTTATTAGTCAAACAATAAAGGATACCATCTGCAGACAATGCAGGGAAAGCTCCTATTACGCCATCCAATTTAACCGCCCATTTTTGTTTACCATTAGTAGGTGCTATTGCATATACATTATTTACGGAAGCATTACTTACACACTGATAAATAGTGCCATCAGAACCGACTAACGCTCCTCCGCCATAAGTCACCTTATCAATAGCAAACACCCATTTGAATTCACCGCTCACTACATCAATAGCAAATAAATGCCCTGCAGGAGTAGATGTTGGGATGTACATTGTTTTTCCATCCGGAGAGAACACCGGATTGGAAGTCTTTACATATCCGGTAAGTCCGCCAAAGTTCAAATCGACAGAATTCCATTTATAATTGCCGACTGTAACAGCCAGACTACCCGACTCGGTTGTGTTATTTACATAAGTCACCGTAACAGCTACTGTATAAGTTCCGGTAGTAGCAAATGCATGTACAGGGTTGTTTTCTCCTGATGTCGTACCATCACCAAAATCCCAGCTTACCGATTTCACTTCACCTGCCATAAAATACATATCGTTATAAGCAAAGGCGCAAGGTTCCCACACGACCAGTTCCGTATTGGCAAGAATAGGATAGATCAATCCCGGAGTAGCTGAAGTTTCCACTGGAATAGAATTGCCTGTAGGATAAACACAAACTACGTTGAACGTATATTCCTGATCGTTAGTCAACCCGTCAACAATGTATTCTTCCAATGAAGTGTCATCCAGATTGATAATCTGATTGCCCGGATTAACAGTAACCTGATAACGGGTAAAACGTTCACTGGCAGGTTTTGTCCATCTCAAACGCACTCTTTCATTGCCGGCTGCTGCCGTCAGATCAGAAATCGGGTATCTCGCATTCTTCGGCGTACAAGCAGCAGTCGTTTTACTAGCCAATCCTCCTGTATAACGAGGCTGTACAGAAAAAGTGTAAGCAACGTCATTCACCAGATTATTGATTGTGGCAGTCATTGTTTTCGCATCCACAGTCATCTCACCTCCTTCCGCGTCTGACGATCCGGAAGTCCAAAGAATCAAATATTCATTAGGCCGGGCATTTTCGTATGCCTCCCAAGCAAGAGTCACATTCATATCTCCGGCTGTTGCCGTAAGTGACTTCAGTTCATATAAATCGAAATTCGCTTTTGGCAGATCTTCTTCACAAGCAGTAAAAACTACTGTGAGAATAAACAACAAGCTATATATTATTTTTTCATTGTCTGAATTCTTTTAGTTTAACCCTATTAATATCCCGTATTCTGCCACAACAATTCTGTGTTGTTTATTCTTTCCAATTCTGTTTTGGGAATAGGATACAGGAATTGGTAATCCTGAATAATATGTCCTTCCGCTTTCATGGCTTCCTTAGCACCTCCCATACGTACCAAATCGAACCAACGCTGTCCCTCATAAGGAAATTCCTGTTGACGTTCCAGCATGATCGCACTACGGAAACTATCCTGGTCGGGTAACTCTGTAATCAAAATCGGAGACAATCCGGCACGGGTATGTACAGCATTCAAAGCAACCAAGGCTTCTGAATTCTGCAAATTGCTGTAACTAATTTCATTCAAAGCTTCCGCATACATCAACAATACATCGGCATAACGGAGAATAATCTGGTCATTACCAACAGTGTTATAAGTCGCGCTCTTGATATCTTTAAATTTATTCATGACACAGACCTTATCTTCCACCTTTACATAAGTAATCAAATCTTTCCGCTTATCCCCGTCTTTATAACATTCTTTCAGCGCCTTTGTCTGATTGGTATCGTCGGTCAGGTTAATAATAGAGAACCAGTATCCATGCCCTTCTCCTTCCACATCCTTATTAAAGCGAACAGCAAAAATGATCTCATCATTCATTTTATTATTTACATCAAAAACCCGGTCCGGAGTAGTCATCAGAGAATACTTACCTATCAATTGAGATAACACATTTCGAGCTTCCGTCCATTTATGGAAAGTGAGGTAAATCTTGCCGAGCAGTGCCATTGCAGCACCGGAAGTCACTCGTCCCATATCGGCACTTGCATAAGAAGACGGCAACATACTTTCATTAATAACCTGATTCAAATCACCGACAAGGAAATCATAAACCTGCTGGTCTGAACTACGTCCGATTTTCAGAGCTTCGGCCACTGTTACCACCTTATTAGTCATAGGTATTCCTCCCCACAGACGGTACATATTAAAATAGGTAAGTGCACGAATGAAAAGGGCTTCTCCTTTATATTGTTTTTTCAGAGTAGCGTCAAAGTTGGCTTCATCAATCCTATCTAATATAAGATTACAACGATAGACTCCATTATTAAAATTCGCCCAAGCATCTTCCAGAATGCCGTTAGAAGCTTTATCTGCAAACTGGTCGATATCATAACGGTCCTGCGTTCCGGCAGTAGGTGCGCTCAATGTCAAATTATCACTCCGATATTCGCAGCACTCCGTAAAATAGGAAACCTGTGTCTGCAATTTAGAGTAACATCCCATCACAGCTACATTAAAATCGTCTGCTGTCTTATATACCTTATCGGTAGGTACACTGCTACTTGGTTCCAAATCGAAGAAACTATCTGTACAGGCAACTGATAGAAAAGCAGTTGACAAGAATAGTATTAGTTTATATTTTTTCATACAACGTGTATTTTAAAGGATGATTAAAGAGTTATATTCAATCCAAATAAGAATGTTTTAGCCAATGGATAAGTACCATAATCCTCACCTGGTGAAAGAGAATTAGACGGCCGGGCATTCACTTCCGGATTGTATCCACTATAATTAGTTGAAGTCCAGAGATTTTGTCCGGAAACGTATACTCTCAACTTTTCTACAAAAAAGCGCTGGGTCAGATTCTTCGGCAGAGTATATCCCAGTGTCACATTCTGCAACCGCAGATAAGAACCATCTTCCAAATGCCAAGTTGACGTACGTCCATTATAACCTTTTGATTTACGATTGGCACGATTCACCTGACCGTTTCCCGGATCTTCCGGACTCTTCCAACGATTCAAGGCGATGGTAGTGCCATTGGTATTGCCTTCCAGATTATCAATGTATCGGCGATTCAAGTTCAAAATCTCATTACCATACACTCCCTGGAAATTGAAATCAAGATCAAATCCCTTAAACCACACTTTTCCCCCGAATCCATAGGTGAAATCAGGCATATAGTTACCTACTATCGTACGGTCTTTATCCAAGTCCATCACACCGTCTCCATCTACATCCACAAACCGGAAATCTCCGGGCTTGGTATTACTGAAATGAGGATATTTCTTCAATTCTTCTTCATTGGAGAAAATACCATCCTGCACCAACAGATAATAACAGCCGATAGGTTCACCAACTTTCGTTATGTAATACGCATGATCTACGCTACCGGTAGATATGATAGGAGCATTACCCGGACCGAGCGCCTTTACTTCGTTTGTATTCGTAGCATAATTGGCATTGAATGAATAACCGAAATCTTTCGTTATATTCTTCTGCGAGGTCAATGCTATTTCCCATCCCCTGTTGTTCACTTTACCGATATTCATCAATGCAGTGCTATATCCGGTCAGATGAGGAACAGGTACGTTCAACAACATATTAGAAGTGTTGGTATTATAATAATCCACAGTCAACCCAACAATCCTTTGAACATTTGTAAATCAATACCTACATTCACCATCGCATTCTTTTCCCAACTCAAATCCTCGTTTTTTATGGTACTAGGTTTATATCCATTCACCAACTGCCCATTGCCTGTACCGAGTATATAATTATCGGAAGCCATCAGAGACAGGTGGTCATAATTACCAATCTGGAAATTACCGGTAACTCCATAACTGGCTCTAAGTTTCAAGTCATCAACAAATGACAGGAATTTTGCTTTCGTGAAAAAGTCTTCTCCACTTATTCTCCATGCAAAAGAAGCAGAAGGGAAATATCCCCAACGGTTGTTTTTTCCAAAACGGGAAGAACCGTCTGCACGAATGGCTGCTGAAGCCATATACTTACCTTTATAGCTATACTGTACACGTGCCAGATAAGAAGCAATTGTCCACTGTGTTTTATCAGATGCACCTTTCGTCACCGTACCTCCGGAAATCGTTTGTATGTAGTCATTCGGGAAATCGGTAGCCGTCACATTATCACCTTTATATGTTTCTTTTTGAGCCGATTGCACTAAAACGACATTGATAGAATGAGCATCCTTGATGGTCGTATTATAATTGATTTTATTCTCAACCAACCAGTTGAAATAAAAACCGGATGAACTGTATGCAGTAGGATTCGACTTCACATCATAATATTTCTGTCCTAATAACGGAAGCTCCGATGAACGGTATTGATCGTTATGTGAACCGTAATAATCACCACCAAAAGAAATGTTATAGGTAAGCCCTTTATATAACTCCAATTCCGCAAAGACTTTTCCTACAATAGCCATACGGTCTACAACATCCGATTGGAGGTTTTGCCATGGCTACCGGATTTAATACGGCATTGTGCTGATAGTCATTCCCAATTCTCCAATATCCGTTTCCCTGATAGTTATAACTTCCATCCGCATTATACACCGGCCATACCGGAGGCATCATCAAGGCTGATTGCACAATACCGTTAGACCCGGAAGCATCTACCCGGTTGGAAGTAGAATAAGAAGGAGAAAAATTCAGACCGAATTTCAGTCTTTTATATTTCCCGTCCAAATTCATACGCATACTATATTTCTTAAAATCGGAATTAATGATAATACCTTCTTTATCATAATAGTTGGCTGAAATAAAATAACCGACTGTTTTTCCTCTGCCGGAAATAGATACATTGTGGCTGGTAGTAGCAGCAGTACGGAATATAGCGTCTTGCCAGTCCGTATCGGTCAGTCCTTTGTCACCATTCAGATAAGGAAAGAGTTCAGTGGGGATACGTTCCATGAGTTGGGACGCATTCCATTCGGATCGTCCGGCGATCCACCGGGATTGGCATCCAGATAGGCGTTGTCATGCCCATCTTTTGCAAATTCGGCAAACTGATATGCATTCATCATTGAAAGTTTCTTCGAAACACTCTGGATACCATAATATCCATCATACTGCACTTTCATTTTCTCCGACTGCCCCTGTTTGGTTGTGATAATAATTACACCATTCGATCCACGACTACCATAAATAGCTGCCGAAGAAGCATCTTTCAAAACTTCTACAGATTCAACATCATTATTATTCAGATTGGCAAATCCACGTTCCACCGGTACACCGTCGATAATATAGAGAGGATCACTACCTGCATTCACTGTGCTGATACCACGAACACGGATACTTACGCTTCCTTCCGGATCACCACTAGGTTGCGTAACCTGTACTCCCGGCATTTTTCCCGCCAACGCCTGACGAAAATCGGAAGCGGAAACTTCTGCTATTTGTTCGGCTTTCACGGAAGAAATAGAAGTAGAAACATCTCTTTTTCTCTGAACACCATAGCCTACCACGACTACTTCATCGATCATCTTACTATCTTCCACCAACGTGATTTTTGCCGTATTCTTATCTTTTGCAGAGATATTCACAGTTTTATAGCCGATATAAGAAATAGTCAGTGTGGCAGATTCCGGTACATTCATGATTGAATAACGTCCGTCAATATCGGTAATGGTACCACTGCCTTCTCCTTTAATCTGAACACTGGCACCAATCACCGGTTCTCCTTTATCATCTGCAACAATTCCCTGGATAGTGCGTGTACGTTGAACTGTTTCTTCCTTTTTAAGCGGCTGTTTGCTGACAGCAATTGTATGATCGGTCCTATTGAAATAAAGTTTGGCCTGGGTGGTTATCTCGCCCAGAATCTGTTTTAATGAAGCATTTTTAATGTCGAAAGAAACTCTCGGAGCTTTGTTCACTGTCTCCTGGTCATAGAGAAATTTAAAATTAGTCTGTTTGCTGATTTTATTGAAAACACTTTCTACCGGCTCATTTTGCACGCGAAGCGTTATATCATGCTCTTTCAATGTTTGAGCAGCAGCCGGAACAATTAAAATGAAGGTGAATAGTAAAAAGCTAAAAACGAACAGCTATTTTTACTTATCCCTTTACAAATAAGAAGATTATTCATAAATTTGTGCGTTTTAGTAATTGACTAAAGTTATTAAAAACAAGCAATACGCGATACGTTATTCATTTGGGTCGAAGCTTATGAATATCCGTCCGGATTGCGGATAGAGGCATTCCTTTGGAGTGCTTCTATCATTTTAGGGGGTTCATGAAGGGGCTGTTTTCATCTATTATTCTTTTAAAGGTTAAACATTATCTTTTCTTCATCTCATTCTTTATAAAGAAGGACATTAATACCTTCTTTCTTATATTTGATATCACCGCTGATAAATTCGATGGATTTAAGTACGGCCTCCAGACTCTTATTATCGTGCTCACCGGTAATCAAGTTATTGAAATCCTGACCGGGAGCAAAAGTAATCCGGCAATTATATACACGCTCCAGTTCTTTTGCCACATCCCGAATCGGTGTACTGTAGAAACGTAAACCTCCTTTCATCCAGACAGCCACTCCCCTGTCTTCTGTTTTCTTGCTATATTCACCGGAAACCGTATTGATAAGCACTTGCTCTTTAGCAGTCAGCCTCATCATCGCTTCCGGTAAATCAACCTGTACTTTACCACTCTCCACACTCACAGATACAATCTCATCCGTTGAATAGGACTTGACATCAAAACGAGTACCCAATACCCGAACATCCAGCCGCTTCGTCTTTACAACAAATGGCATCTTTTCATTACGGGCAACACGGAAATATCCCTCACCTTCAAGTTCTATTTCACGGCTATCTCCCACAAAACGTTCCGGATAACGCACTTGAGAACAAGAATTCAATACCAAAAGAGTTCCATCCGGCAAAGTCACTTGCCTTTTTTCACCAAAAGAAGTGGTGACTTCAGCAAGTGTGACCTGCTGTTCATTCATATACCGGAAAAAGTTGACACTCCCTATTATAATGGCTATGACAGCCGCCGTACTAACCGCCACCACAAACGCCCGACGGAACCAGGTACGTTTTTTGTGTTCAATACGTTTCAATAACTGACGTGCCTCTCTCTTATATTTTTCCCGTTCCAAATCAGTAGCAGGCTGCAAGTTCCCGGATTCTTCCCAAACCTCTGCTGCCAGTTCATCCAATAATCTTGGTTTTCTGCCTCTTTTATGCTTTGCAAAAGTTGTGAAGCCTCTTCCCTGGTATAAAGGTCATCCAGGTAACGATGCAATTTATCTTTTTCTGTTTTAGTATCTTTCATCATACATTCAAAATAAGGATATTAATTTCCTTCCCTTTGTATAAGTAATACACAAAAGTAAGAAAGAACTAGGGTGTGATTAACATTTATTATAAGTTTAAACAAAATAGAATCAAAAAGTATATCAGCTGATGTACTTGAATATTTAGTCAGATAAGAACGAATCACTTTCAGAGATACAGAAATATGTTCCTGCACCGTATGAACAGAGACACCCAACGCTTCGGCTATTTCTTTATGAGACATCTGTAACTCACGGCTCATTTTGAACACTTCCCGTTGGCGGGGTGTCAATTGTTCCAATGCACGGGCAACAATCTCTTTCAAATCATTGAGCAAAATATGGTTATTGGTCTCGTTTGTTGAATCAATCGCTTGAGAAAGAATCTGTTCTTTCAGCTGATCTTCATTAGCCATGTCGCGCAACTGATTCAGAATACGATTACGTACGATGGTATAAAGGTAGGAAGAAAAAGAGGCTTCGGGATTGATGAAACGACGAGTTTGCCAGACTACCGTAAATGCATCCTGAAAAATATCTTCAGCAAATTCACGCGACTTGACGAACTTCAGGGCGAAGTAGAGCAAACGATTCTTGTAAGCGGCATAAAGTTCGCAAAAGGCCTCTTCATCTCCGTCTATCAGACGGAGAACCAATTCCCGTTCATTTACAAGAGTGTCTGTTGCGTACATATTTTCTTTATTTTTGGGCACAAAGGTATTGTTATGATGTTACAAACGTATGTATTTTTCTGAAATAAAAAATAAAAGCGATCTCACCGAAAAGATGAGACCGCTTTTATTTCATTTATCATTCAAGACAGTGCCTTATCGAAGATTTAATTTTTCCCTTTCTTATAATTCTCCAATCCGGTCTGCAAGAATTCGATATACTTAGGAATATCTTCGTTATAAGCATACGACTTATTCAACGGTTTACCCTGATTGTCCAACAATACATAGAAAGGCTGGGCGTTGGCTCCGAATTTCACACGTTGCAGATAACTCCATTTATCGCCGACAGTACGCAAAGTACGTTCTGTACCGTTCTCGATTATCTTTACGGGCTCTGTCAACGGAGTCTTATTATCCACGTAGAGAGTAATCAGTACATAATCGTTATTAATCAAATCACTCACTTTCGGATCAGTCCACACCGCTGCTTCCATCTTACGACAGTTTACGCAACCATATCCGGTAAAGTCGAGCATAACGGGTTTACCGTTCAGACGGGCATATTCCATACCTAAGTCATAATCATCAAATTTCGCATGTACCTCGTTCTTATACAAATTGAAGTCTTGCGTCTGCATAGGCGGAGCAAATGCAGATACAGCCTTCAATGGTGCTCCCCACAAGCCGGGAACCATATATACGGCGAACGCTAAAGAGATTAATGCCATAAAGAAGCGGGTGACTCCCACCTTATCATCATCGTCATCATGCGGAAATTTGATCTTACCCAACAGATAGAATCCAAGCAAAGCAAAGATTACAATCCACAGAGCCAGGAATGTTTCGCGGTCAAGCAGTCTCCAACCGTAAGCCAAATCAGCTACCGACAAGAATTTAAGCGCAAACACCAATTCGAGGAAACCCAGCGTTACTTTGATTACATTCATCCATCCACCGGACTTCGGCATAGATTTCAGCCAAGACGGGAACAGGGCAAAAAGTGTAAATGGCAATGCCAAAGCAATGGCAAATCCTAACATACCGATTGCCGGAGCAACCACACTTCCTGTGGTAGATACCTGTACCAGCAGAAATCCGATAATCGGACCTGTACAGGAGAAAGATACCAATGAAAGCGTGAAAGCCATCAGGAAAATACTTAGTAATCCGGTCGTAGATTCTGCTTTGCTATCTACTGCGTTTCCCCACTTCGAGGGTAGTCTGATTTCAAACGCTCCAAAGAATGAAGCGGCAAAAATCACCAACATCAGGAAGAAGAGAATGTTGAAAATAGCATTGGTAGATAAAGCGTTTAATGCGCTGGCACCGAAAATCAACGTGATAGCCAAACCTAATGCCACATAAATCACGACGATAGATGCACCATACGTCCACGCATCACGAATACCTTTCTTTTTGTCTTTACTGCGTTTCAGGAAAAAGCTGACTGTCATTGGAATAATCGGCCACACACAAGGAGTGAACAAAGCCAATAATCCTCCAAGGAACCCTGTAATAAATATATATATCCAGGACATATCTTCCTGACCGTGCTCCTCACCTAATGCTTGCAGATCACTGATAACGGGTTTCCAAAGTTCACTAGAGGCAACTGCCGGCTGAATATCCGTGGCTGCTTCCGTTGTAGTTGCAGGCACCAACTCCATCATAGCAGATGAGTCTTTCGAAGCAACAGAAGTTGCCTCTTCTTTCTTATCTGCCTTATCCACTACTTTTTGTTCCGGTTGTTCTGCTTTCGATTGTTCTGTTTTCGTTGCGGCAGCATTTCCGGCTTTTGCTACTCCCGAAAACTTGAATGGCACTTGAGTAGGAGGCAGACAACTCTCGTCATCACAGGCTCCGTACTCCAGATAACCTTCTATTGCGTAAGCTCCACCCGTAAATTTCACTTTCTGCACAAACTTTGCTGTATTCTCGAAATAACGTACCTTCATTTCGAACAATTTATCGAAAGTAGCTACTTCTTTGCCCACAGGCTTCAGTTTACCGACAAGCTCGACACCCGATTTATTATCAACATTAAATGTTGCAGAAATAGGACCGCCATCTCCCAGGTCGGTAGAATAAACATGCCAACCTTTATCAATGGCAGCCGTAAACACCACCTCTGCCTCCGTATCGGAGAGAGGTGTCAGTTCTGTTTTAAACTTTACCGGATCTTTGATCTGCGCTTGCAATGCATATACAACAAAGCTTAAAAGCAGGAAAGAAATTATTTTTCTCATCTTTATTTTTGGGGTTTATAATTCATAGTCTACGCATGCACGGCTTTCTTTCGTTTCAGCCAGAATCTTACCGGCAGCTACGTGGTCGGGATGTGTTGCATAGAATTTCACATCTTCTAGTGTATCAAACTCACTGTAAAGCGCAATATTCCATGTTTCACCGGGATTCATATTCAATCCGACTTCCACTTTGCGAATGACAGAGATTTTAGCAGGAAGAGCTTCTATCGCTTCCTTGAATTTAGTCATGACTACCAGTTTCTCTTCAGCAGGAACTTCGTCTTTTAACTTAAATAATACAATGTGTTTTACCATTACGTTGTTATTTTAATGAATTGTTTCTATATTTGTCTTGTTAATGCAATCATCGCATTAATAGTAATGCAAAAATACTCTATTTGGTTCAAATATACATTTAAAGAGATGTTAATTATAGGAATAGCAGGCGGAACAGGCTCCGGAAAGACCACCGTCGTACGGAAAATTATAGAAAGTCTCCCCGCAGGGGAAGTAGTACTCTTACCACAGGATTCATACTACAAAGACAGTAGTCATGTCCCGGTTGAAGAACGCCAGAATATCAATTTTGACCACCCCGATGCTTTTGAATGGAGCCTACTATCCAAACATGTCATGATGCTGAAAGAAGGAAATAGCATTGAACAACCTACCTATTCTTATCTCACTTGCACACGCCAGCCCGAAACGATTCATATCGAACCTCGTGAAGTGGTTATCATTGAAGGAATCCTTGCTTTATGTGATAAAAAGCTACGCAATATGATGGACCTTAAAATCTTTGTAGATGCCGATCCCGACGAACGCCTGATACGTGTTATCCAAAGAGATGTTATTGAGCGCGGACGTACTGCCGAAGCTGTAATGGAACGCTACACACGGGTTTTAAAGCCTATGCACCTGCAATTTATCGAACCTTGCAAACGATATGCCGACCTTATTGTACCGGAAGGCGGCAGTAATAAGGTAGCTATTGATATACTGACTATGTACATCAAGAAACACTTGAAGAGTTGAGAGTGGAGAATGGAGAGTTGAGAGTTAAAAGCAAAATGTCAGGTATGAATGTCAAGACACTGATTATCCCTTTATTTCTCGTATTGTTCTGTTGTGTGTTCGGATGCCGGAACAAACAACATAGTACAACGGATGAATCCGCACGTGATCTTCCACAAATAAAAGATAGTGGCGAACTCGTTGTATTGACATTGTATAGCTCTACTTCCTATTTTATTTATCGGGGACAGGAAATGGGATTCCAGTATGAACTTAGCGAGCAGTTTGCCAAAAGTCTGGGACTAAAGCTTAGGATTGAAGTTGCCAAAAGCGTTGACGAGATGATTCAAAAATTGCTGGCAGGCGAAGGAGATATGATTGCCTATAATCTGCCTATCACCAAAGAGTGGAAAGACAGTCTGCTTTATTGTGGTGAAGATGTCATCACCCATCAAGTGATTGTTCAACAAGGAAGAGGAAAACAGAAGCCATTAAAAGACGTAACCGAACTGGTAGGAAAAGATATATACGTAAAGCCGGGGAAATATTACGACCGCCTCGTCAATCTGAACAGCGAATTAGGAGGCGGCATCCGGATTCATGAAGTTACCAATGACAGTACTACCATCGAGGACTTGATAACGCAAGTGGCGCAAGGAAAAATTCCGTATACAGTAGCCGACAATGACCTGGCAAAATTAAATAAGACCTATTATCCTAATTTAAATATCGATCTGTCTATCAGTTTCGATCAACGGTCTTCGTGGGCAGTACGAAAAGACAGTCCCGAACTGGCAGCCGCCACTACTAAATGGCATCAGGAAAATATGACCTCTCCTGCCTACACAGCCAGTATGAAACGTTATTTTGAGAATAGTAAAATGATGCCCCACTCTCCTATCCTTTCATTGAAAGAGGGGAAAATTTCTCATTATGATGATTTATTCAGAAAGTATTCCAAAGATATCGGATGGGATTGGCGTATGCTGGCGTCACTAGCCTATACAGAATCTAATTTCGATACCACCGCTGTTTCCTGGGCCGGCGCCAAAGGACTGATGCAGTTAATGCCTGCCACCGCCCGGGCAATGGGAGTACCTCCCGGCAAGGAGCAGAACCCGGAGGAAAGTGTGAAAGCGGCTATTAAATATATCGCCGCCACCGACCGCAGTTTCAGTATGATTCCCGACAAACAGGAACGACTCAACTTCATTCTGGCATCTTATAATGCCGGCTTGGGACATATATACGATGCCATGGCGCTAGCCGAAAAATACGGAAAGAACAAACTAGTATGGAAAGACAATGTAGAAAACTTCATCCTGCTCAAAAGCAACGAAGAATACTTTACCGACCCTGTCTGCAAAAACGGGTATTTCCGTGGTATCGAGACTTACAATTTCGTCCGTGATATCATGTCGCGCTACGAATCCTACAAGAAGAAAATAAAAGCATGATTAATATTAAGTATCAAGTATTAAGTATTAACCGTGGCCTTTGAGGTGCTTATCCGCATGGCGTAATACTTAATACTTGATACTTACTTAATACTTATTTTTTGGTTACTAAGCTGATTACGATGATGGCTAATACAGATAATGGTAAGGCAAATAATATCGGATCAATCACAGGGAAAGGATAAGTGGTAATCAATACATCCCGTCCAAATAATGCTTTGCAGATACCTAATGCTGCAGATTCTTTCTGATGAAGAAATACAAGGGCAAACAGGCTACCGATTGTTCCGACCCAAAGACTTGCCATGACACCCTGCTTAGTAGCTTTCTTCCAATATAAAGCACAGAAATAGGCTGGAAGGAAAGCTGCAGCACAAATCCCCATAAAGATAGAAGTTCCACGGGCGATAATATCATGAGGCAACATATAGCAAATAATGTAGCTGACCAGAATAGAGAACAATACTCCCAGACGAATCACGTTGGTCAGTTTATTCCGCGAACGGGGTTTATAAGTTCCATAGATATCAGAACCTACCGAAGCCCCCATTGTATGGAACTGCGAGCTTAGTGTAGACATACTGGCCGAAAGGATACATAACATAAAGAGTGCGGCAAACCAGTCGGGCATCGCTTTATTAATAAAATATGGAATAATCTTATCGATGTCCTGCACTACTTCGGTAGCAACCGCTCCTTCTGTTTTCAGGAAGAAAAGGTTACTCAAAGCTCCGGCATGATAGATAGCTCCTACTGTTATAATCAAAAAGAAACAACCGATAAATACACCGCGGTTTAATTGTTTGCTACTTTCCACAGTCATAAAACGAACCACTAGCTGGGGTTGCGCAAGACATCCGATTCCTACTCCTAAAATAAGGGAAGTAACAAGTGAGTACCATTGCGGTGAACCTGTAACAGGCATTGCAGTCCATCCCTGATGTCCCAATGCTTTAAATTTTTCCGGGACTAACGGAGCAATAGCAGTCAACTCTTTATTCGCCTCGGTAAAACCCATACCGAGCACCTGGTATAAAGAGAATAATAGAAACAGCATGCAACCGAACATGATTACTGCCTGCAACGCATCTGTATACATGACTCCTTTCATACCGCCTGCAATAACATAAGCAGCAATAACCAATGTAAATATCAACAAAGAGATATTGAAATCAATCTGAAAGATCTGTTCGATAAATACAGCTCCACCTTTCATCACAACTGCTGCATAAAGCGGCATTCCGACAAAAATAACAGCAGCAATAAATACCTGTATATTACGGGAACGAAAATGACGCCCTAATAATTGAGGAAAAGTGCTCACATTCAGTTTTGCACCCATACGCCGGGTGCGTAAACCGAAAAAGATAAAAGCAATGACAACCCCAATAAACATATTCAGGAAACAGAGCCACTGAATACCCATTCCGAAAGCTGCCGCCACTCCTCCAAAACCTACAATAGCAGATGCAGAGATAAACGTAGCACCGTAAGAAAGTGCCATAACAATAGGATTCATCTGACGTCCGCCTACCAGATAGTCACTGGTATTCGTTGTTTTCTTGTATCCCAAAAAGCCGAGGTAAGCAAGTGACAGGAGATATCCTATCACAATCAAGCCGAGTGTAAATGTATTCATCGAGTTTCGTCTTTTTCGTCGTCCTTATTCCAATACTTCAGCCCAAACCAGGCAGCAAAGATCACACATACCACTGAAAGAAGGTAAGGCAGAATTATAAAAGGGTCGTCTATTCCAAACATTTGCGTATCAGATTTTAATTAGCGTTGCAAATGTAAGGAAATTATTGAAAAAGACAAAACTTTTGCTTACTAATACTGATTATAATGTATCTTTTTCTCGTCAAATTTCTGTTTCGGGTTCTCTTTTGTAGCCGGATAGCCGAAAGGAATGACACAAAGCGGAAGGATATTATCAGGTAGATTGGTATATTTGCGTACCACCTGCATACGGTCTTCATAAGGATAGGCAGCCGTCCATACAGCCCCCAGTCCCAGACTTTCGGCAGCCAGCAGAATATTTTGCGCTGCTGCTGAACAATCCAAATACCAATAAGACGAACGTACAGAATCTCCGCAGACAATGATAGCGTTACGGGCTTGGGTTAACATCTTTGCATAAGGAAGCGCAGCAGCCATTGAATCCAGTTTGGCACGATCGGATACTACTATAAATTCCCAAGGACGGACATCTTTCCCCGAAGGGGCAGCCATTCCGGCACGAAGCATCAAGTCTATTTTCTCTTTCTCCACTCCCTTATTCAGATAAGTACGCACACTTTTTACGTGCGAAGATATTATCCAAAGCAGCATTTCCGGTTTCGGACGTTTCCTTTTTCTTCTTTGGTAGAAGAACATGCGCTCATAGCAACAACTATTGCTGCAATCAGACATAAGAAAGAGAAAATCTTTTTCATTGTGATACTATTTAAAACAGATTCAACTTATTTTTACTGCGCCTCTTCCAATGAAACCGTTTCACGTTTCAGCAGACCGTTTTTTTCACGAAGCGCCTCATATTCGCTATTCAGTTCGTTCACCAATTCGGCTTTCAGCTGTGGATTCAATAATTTGGAAGCAACACTTGCATTCTGGGAAGCATCTTTCAGATGTACCACCGGAGCGTGATAGACAGGAGCAATTTTCAATGCCGTATGCATTTTCGATGTAGTAGCCCCACCAATCAGAAGAGGAATATCCAGTCCTGCTTTTTCGAGTTCCAAAGCCACATGCGCCATTTCTTCCAAAGAGGGAGTAATCAGACCACTCAATCCAATCATATCCACTTTTTCTTCAATGGCACGCTGCACAATGGTTTCCGCCGGCACCATCACTCCCAAGTCTACAATATCATAACCATTGCAAGCCATCACCACCGCTACAATATTTTTTCCAATATCGTGCACATCGCCCTTTACAGTTGCCAGCAACACTTTTCCAGCCGCGGCGCTTCCTTCCACTTTTTCCGATTCGATAATCGGCTGCAGGATAGCTACGGCTTTTTTCATCGTACGGGCAGTCTTCACAACTTGGGGAAGAAACATCTTACCGGCACCAAACAACTCACCTACATAATTCATTCCATCCATCAACGGGCCTTCAATCACATCGACTGCTTTATCATAAAGCGGCAATGCTTCCGCCAAATCCTGTTCAAGGAAATCTCCGATTCCTTTCATCAAGGCATATTTCAAGCGTTCCTGAACGGATTCTTCTCTCCACGCATCTTGTTTGGCGGCTGGTTGTCCGGCAGTTCCGCTCATAGTTGCTTTCAGCGATTCCGCCAATTCTATCAGACGTTCCGCTGCGTCCGGACGACGATTTAAGACGACATCTTCTATCTTTTCCAATACATCGGTCGGGATATCACTATATAACACGGAAGTACCCGGATTCACAATTCCCATGTCCATTCCTTGCTGAATGGCATGATAAAGGAATACAGCGTGCATCGCCTCACGGATATAATTATTGCCACGGAAAGAGAAAGAAAGGTTACTGACTCCTCCGCTAATATGAGCACCCGGAAGATTCTTTTTGATCCATGCGGTAGCTTCAATGAAATCTACGGCATAGTTATTATGTTCTTCGATCCCCGTAGCTACGGCAAGTACATTGGGGTCAAAAATAATATCATGAGGATTAAAACCTACTTTATCTACCAAAAGACGGTAAGCCCGTTCGCAAACTTCTATTTTACGGGCGGCTGTATCTGCCTGACCTTTCTCATCGAAAGCCATTACGACGGCGGCCGCTCCATATTGGCGGATGATACGGGCATGTTCGAGGAAAACGTCCTCGCCTTCTTTCAGAGAAATGGAGTTAACGATTGACTTTCCTTGCAGACATTTCAGGCCGGCTTCAATCACTTCCCATTTGGAAGAGTCAATCATTACCGGAACACGGGCAATTTCCGGTTCGGACATGATAAGATTCAGGAAAGTAGTCATCTCTGTCTTTGCGTCCAACAGTCCGTCATCCATATTGACGTCAATCACCAAGGCACCATCGTTCCACTTGTTGACGGGCGATGGAGAGAGCTTCATCATATTTCTTTTCGTTTATCAGACGAAGAAACTTACGAGAACCGGCTACGTTGCAACGTTCGCCGACATTTACAAAGTTAATTTCCGGTTTGACTTCCAACAGTTCAAGTCCGGAAAGCCACATACAATCCGGTGCAAGAGCAGGGACGTGTGGTTTAGCACCTTTCACGAGGGCGGGATATTCGGCAATATAGGCATCCGTCGTTCCACAACAGCCGCCAATGATATTGATTAGCCCTTCTTCGATATATTCTCTCACTTCGTGAGCCATATCAGCAGGTGTCTGGTCATACTTACCCAGGCTATTCGGTAATCCGGCATTCGGATAGGCGCTAATATAATAAGGTGCACGAGCTGCCAGTTGTTCCAGAAATGGTTTCAATTGGCGGGCTCCGAAAGAACAGTTTAAACCGACAGAAAAGATATTGGCATGTTGCACGGAAGCAAGAAATGCGTCCAATGTCTGGCCGGACAATGTTCGTCCGCCAATATCGGACACTGTTACAGATAACATGACAGGGACTTCGACGCCTGTTGCTTTCATTGCCTGTTCGGCTGCAAAAATAGCAGCTTTAGCATTCAGGGTATCAAAGATTGTTTCGATCAGAATGGCGTCTACGCCACCTTCAAGCATTGCTTCCATCTGTTGCTGATAGGATGCAGCCAGTTCGTCGTAACTCAAAGCACGATAAGCCGGATTGTTCACGTCCGGGCTCATAGAGCAGGTTTTATTGGTTGGGCCTACAGAGCCGGCTACAAAACGCGGTTTATCGGGATTCTTTGCAGTGTACTCGTCGGCAAGATCACGGGCTAGTTTTACGGCTGCCAGATTCATCTCACGCACGTATTCTTCTACGTGATAATCAGCCATAGAAACTGTAGTCGAACTGAATGTATTGGTTTCGATGATATCCGCACCTGCTTCCAGGTATTTACGATGAATATCCTGAATCACGTCGGGACGTGTAAGACACAATAAGTCGTTATTCCCTTTCAACTGTCCGGGGATATGCGCAAACCGTTCACCACGAAAATCTTCTTCCTTGAGGTTATATTGTTGAATCATTGTACCCATTGCCCCATCCAGAATAAGGATGCGCTCGGATACGACTTGAGAAATTGTCTTTTTCATTACCCTATCACATTAATACCTAAATACCTACTCTGCCATCTTCTGCCAGACACTTCGCAGTCCGGCGTTTATCTTATAGCGGTTTTTACTTACCGCTTGAACATTCTTGCCATATCTCTACGGTCGTCTTTCTCCTTTATAGATTCTCGTTTATCATATTCTTTCTTACCTTTCGCCAAAGCGACTACCAGTTTCGCCAAACCTTTCTCATTGATAAACAAGCGTACAGGGACAATCGTAAAGCCGGGATTTTTCATCTCCCGCTGAAGTTTCTCCAATTCTTTTTTATTAAGCAACAACTTCCTCTCTCTACGTGCCGTATGGTTATTGTACGATCCATAGAAATATTCGGCAATGTGCATATTCTTCACCCACAATTCGCCTTTCGTAAAATAGCAAAACGTATCTACCAGACTGGCTTTTCCCAAACGAATGGATTTTATTTCCGTACCGGTCAATACAATACCTGCTGTGTAGGTATCTATCAGCTCGTAATCAAACGTAGCCCGCTTATTCTTTATATTTACAGGAGGTTGTTTCATCTTTACTCATTAATTAAGTATAGCCGTCAGTCTATTAAACACGATCTGTATCACCGCCGGACATAGTATTAACAATACAGACGACAAAAGGGTGTATTTTAATCGTTGTTTTTCTTCTACTCCCATCAGTATAGGAACTCCCTCCCATACCACATAGACGATGTAGAACTGCAGCAACCAAGCAATAATTCTAAAATCAGGTAATAGTCCGGTTACTATCTGAAGCAGGAAAGACACAACCAATGCATATCCTGCAAACTGTTGTGTCAACGGCATATTGCTATGCAGACCAAACATCCTTGTTCCCATTTCATTGATGGCATAAGCTGCCAGAAAATAGCCACCGAACAGGGCTACAGCTACGGCGCAACAATTGGTCATAGCTATCTGGAAACTTTGCGGACCTCCCCACCCATTCGTCAATAACGAACCGATGAATACGGACAGACCGCATAAACCAATCATAGGATAGACAAAAGCCATAAATACTTTTCGCCTATCCTCTTCCATAGAAATTTCCTCCCAGGCCTTGGCCGGAGAGGAAATCAATTTCATTGCTATGTTAAATAGTTCTTTGTAGTTCAATGTTATTCTGTAAATGCGTAATCATATTCAACCGAACGTTCAACCGAAGTTTCCTTCCCATCCTTATCGACCAATTCATCTTTTGAGTTATTGATTTCAGCTGTCAGTTCCAGGTATTTCGGTAATTTGCCTGTTTTCTCCTTAAATGCAGCAAGAGCAGCTCTAATTGAATAAGCCCTATAAGCATATGTAAAATTAGAACGAGTTACGGTCTCACCTGCATCCTCAACAACATGGCTAATATATAGTTTTAACTTAGTGTCAGAGGCAGTCATTGCTTCAGGATCATAAGAAAGAACAAATGAATGCTTCTTTACTTCTGAATCTTCAACACTAGAGTTTGTAACTTTCACCCAATATGGCATTGTCAAAACGATTGTATTTTTGTCATAATAAACCAAACTTGACTGTTGCTTATCCAATGAATAAAGAGGATTAGTAGGTTCCGTTTTTTGAGGATTCAAACCTTCATTACCTTTAGGGTCAATACAAAGCGGAGTAGATAGCAAAGTAACTGGTATACTAGTACTATTTGCTGTCACCTGTGATTGGTCATATTGGCATGAAATTATAAACATATTTCCATCCAAAAAGCCCAACTCTGTAGTTGGCACCAACTTCGTAGTTCCATCACCCATCAAAAATGATCCATAATTATACTTAACAGGAACAGTCATTGTAACATTGTGGTTATCATCTCCATTCATACAAGAAGTAACTGACATACCCATAACCACAGCCATCAAAGCCACCAAGAAAAATTTCACTTGTTTCATAAACATATTTTTTAGATTTTGCAAAGATATAAATTCTAATTCATAATTAATAAATGCAAGTACTTAAAAAATACTGCATCCGTTACTTTATTATTTTTGCAAAAAGTTCCAAATGTTCATCTACATAGCTTGCAATCAATGCTGTGACCTGTTCTTCCATTTCTAAATAGGCTTCTTCCAAGTCATCGAAAGCTTCATATTGCTCGTACATAGCCATAAATTCATCATCCGTCCGTTCCTTTTCCAAGTCTTTCCGGTTGGCATCAAAGATTTTCTTAGCCTTATAAACTAATTTCGAAAACTCTTCCGCTCCCCATAAACGCATCACTTTCGCAAACGGATTATCAAATATATAGCCACCATAACCATTCTGAATCAATTGGCAAAATCCCCCCGCCATCACCTCATCACGAAAAATCTGATAAGCCAGCAAAGAATGTTGTTCCCCTGTCAGCAGAGGCATTGTTTCGGCAGTTAGTTCGCCACCGATAATCTCTTTATATTTATCTGTAAACGCCTGGATAAATTCATCCATTCCTTCACCCGCAGCCTTTTGCAAAGTAGATTCTACAACTTCGATCATAACTTTCTTATATAAATTATGCAGCAAAGCTACGAATTTTATTCTACATCCAGTAATAATCCTTCCACAATCTTACCTGTCTTAACTTCATTATCTATCCTCCACTGCCTTCACACGACGCATATCAACTCATTTACAGACACTTCCTGTGAACAAATCATATAAAACACGGTATTCACATCCTTCACAGAATATGTATTTCACAGTTTCACCACATAGTGAGAACCAATACTTGCTATATTAATAGAAACAGGCAAATAGCATATATATCCCGAACGGAAAGCAACTGTTTAATAACAGACGACTCCAGTCGGCTATCCAGTCAACTCCAGTCGGCTAATCAGACAACGATAGTTGTCCGAATCGCCGGCTATCGTCAGCCGACAAGAATATTGTAAGGTGATTTATGAATAGCCGGCTCTATTCAGGCTATTTATTATACATGTAATCGCATCCCCAAATAAACTCCTATTAAATAAGGTATAAGCCAAATGCACCAAACTACAATGCTGAAACGATTAAAATGTCTCTTTTCTATAGGCGTTCCCTTCACATAGGTCCATATCGCCCATAACGCATGTACAAACATCAGAAGAATAGCAATTGCCCCTGTCACCGTATGCATTTCGTCATGCAGATGAGTAAGTTCGGCAATATGCTCCATCAGACTTGTACCCACCGTGTCGGCCAGCAACCCGAGAAGAAAGAAAATGATATGCCAAAACTTTAATTTCCTTTGAAGACGTTCTCCCCAAACACCTATCGTATAAAACACAAGCGCAGATGAAATAACGCAAATTGCCGCTATTAAATAATGTATATCTATCTGATTCAGTTCCATAAATTTTCTTTTTCTAATAACAACAAAGCACAGGATAGATAGTTCTCGCGGTCTCAATCTTTCACAAATGCAATCCCGACTTTACAAACGACGAAAAAACGTAAACAGATTTGTCTCTTTTCACAAAAAAGTAATAAAAGGCGATTTGCAGAAACAAATAAATCGACTACCTTTGTGGGCGATTTAGAGAATCGTGACTACGTATTTTTAATTATATCACTAAAAAAAGAGCTAATTATGACTTATTCACACGAAGTGGAACACATGTGTGTTGTAAAGAAGGGCCCTAACCACGGACCGGCTCCCATACCCGAAGAAGGCAAATGGGTAAAATCTAAAGAAATCGTTGATATTTCTGGTTTGACACACGGTATCGGTTGGTGCGCTCCTCAACAAGGTGCTTGTAAACTGACACTGAACGTTAAAGAAGGTATCATTCAGGAAGCTTTAGTTGAAACTATCGGATGTTCCGGTATGACTCACTCTGCTGCTATGGCTGCTGAAATTCTTCCGGGAAAAACGATCCTTGAAGCATTGAACACTGACCTTGTTTGCGACGCTATCAATACTGCAATGCGCGAACTTTTCTTGCAAATCGTATACGGACGTACTCAATCAGCTTTCTCTGAAGGTGGTTTGATTATCGGTGCAGGTTTGGAAGACTTGGGTAAAGGTCTTCGTAGCCAGGTAGGTACTCTTTATGGTACTTTGGCTAAAGGTCCTCGTTACCTTGAAATGGCAGAAGGTTATATCAAACAAATCTTCTTGGACAAGAACGACGAAATCTGCGGATACGAATTCGTACACATGGGTAAGTTCATGGACGAAATCAAGAAAGGTACTGATGCTAACGAAGCTTTGAAGAAAGTTACAGGTACTTACGGACGCGTAACAGCAGAACAGGGAGCAGTTAAATCTATTGATCCACGTCACGAATAATATAAGGAGGAAAGAAACAATGATTAGAGAAGTAAAATTCGAAAGCCAAGACCGTCGTATCAAACAGATTATCGCTGCTTTGAACGCTAACGGCATCAAAGATATCGAAGAAGCTAACGCTATCTGTGAAGCTCATGGACTTGATCCTTATAAAACGTGTGAAGAAACTCAGCCTATCTGTTTTGAAAATGCAAAATGGGCTTATGTTGTAGGTACTGCCATTGCTATTAAAAAAGGTTGTACAAACGCTGCTGAAGCTGCTGAAGCTATCGGTATCGGTCTGCAAGCATTCTGCATCCCGGGTTCTGTAGCTGACGACCGTAAAGTTGGTATCGGCCATGGTAACCTTGCTGCTATGTTGCTGCGTGAAGAAACTAAATGTTTCGCTTTCCTGGCAGGTCACGAATCTTTCGCTGCTGCTGAAGGTGCTATCAAAATCGCTGCTAAAGCAGACAAAGTACGTAAAGAACCGTTGCGTTGTATCTTGAACGGTCTTGGAAAAGACGCTGCTCAGATCATCTCTCGTATCAACGGCTTTACATACGTTCAGACTCAATTCGATTACTTTACTGGTGAACTGAAAGTTGTTCGCGAAATCGCTTACTCTGACGGTCCTCGTGCAAAAGTAAAATGTTATGGTGCTGACGACGTTCGCGAAGGTGTAGCTATCATGTGGAAAGAAGGTGTAGACGTATCTATCACAGGTAACTCTACTAACCCGACTCGTTTCCAACATCCAGTTGCAGGTACTTACAAGAAAGAACGTGTTCTTGCTGGTAAACCATATTTCTCTGTAGCTTCAGGTGGTGGTACAGGTCGTACTCTTCACCCGGATAACATGGCTGCCGGTCCTGCTTCTTACGGTATGACCGACACTATGGGTCGTATGCACTCAGACGCTCAGTTCGCTGGTTCTTCATCAGTTCCTGCTCACGTGGAAATGATGGGCTTCCTCGGTATCGGTAACAACCCGATGGTAGGATGTACAGTAGCTTGTGCTGTAGACGTTGCTACTGCTTTGAGCAAGTAATATAATACATTGCTAATATATAAATCCCTATAACCATTGCAGTTATAGGGATTTTTATTTCCAGTAATTTCATTCGTTTAACTGATGACCCACCCCCTCCTATTTTTCAATATCAATCAAAAGTATCGCAAATAATTGTCTAAAATTACGGAATGAAATTGGTTCTTTAAATCATAAATCGGTTATACAATTAAGAGTTGGTTTAGGATAAAAGGAGGTCAAAACGAAGATTATTTATATGCAATCTGGCATTTTTGAAAATTTAAAAACAAGCGCAAAAATTCAAACAACCTGTTTTATCCTGCATATACTCAAAGAACGATTATCATAATATAAAATTGACGAGCAAAGAAAAACTAGATCAAAATCCCTGTATCTTAAAATATTAATACAAAAAAAAGGAAGGCTGTTTTCACGCCCTCCTGTCTGTCCGCACAATTATATAATCCCGTATTGCAGTATCTCACAGAAGGTAGAGTTAGCTGATGACCTAACA